>Ga0164311_10000010_pt1 | contig 61857 bp, 67 predicted proteins | sample GuaBasSedimGuay2_FD_121796 | JGI IMG/M metagenome (GOLD analysis project Ga0164311, IMG submission 121796) | Subseafloor sediment microbial communities from Guaymas Basin, Gulf of California, Mexico - Guay2, Core 4569-9, 9-12 cm | ecosystem: Environmental > Aquatic > Marine > Hydrothermal vents... | reverse complement strand
GTCCAGACGTTGTTTACTCCTTGTCCCACCATGTTTATGACTCCCCTGAGGTCTGCACGGTAAGCCTTAACGCCTGCCGTTGACCATAGAGGTATCATCGGTACCTGCTCCATGAATATTTCTTGGGCTCTCCAGGCAGCTTCCTTAAACTCCTCGAAGTTGGAGCTGTTATATTTCATCTGATATGCCCAATAATCGAACTCTGAGTTATTGAATCCGATGTAGTTTAAGCTCCAAGGCTCAGGGTATACGTCGATATAGCTGGTGTATAGGTCGTATAGGTAAGTACCATCCCTGTCTAGTATCCAGCCTCCGGTGTATATGTCGTAGTCATACTCTGTCATTACCTTCTCGTAGGCAATGGTTCTATCCACAACTTGCTCATCGACAGGTATACCTATGTTTTCGAGCTCCTCGACGAGCATTAAGCCGGCCTGGCTTCTTAGCGGGTCATCAGCCCTTATGATGAAGACCAGCGGTCTTAAGGTTTCGCCAGTCTGTGGATCAATTCTCCAGCCGTCAGGCCCCATAACGAAGCCTGCCTCGTCTAGCAATTGAGCTGCCAACTCAGGGTCATATTCATATTTAGGTACATTCGGGTTGTATAGATCGCCCCACTGAGGCCCTATGATGGAGTCCAGCACCATGCCATATCCTTTCACTACCTCGGTCACTATCCTGTCCTTATCAACTAGATGAGCTATAGCTTTTCTAAAGTTTAGGTTACTCATCGGCCAGCGCCTGTTATTGAAGTCAAACTCAAACATGCCCAGCTCAGTGTACTCGGCCAACACTATGTCGGGATTATCCATAAACTCTTCGATTTTAGCTGATGTCAGAGGCCAGTCGATGATATCTATCTCGCCCGCCTCTAATGCCATGAACTCCGGCTCTGGTGATAGGTAGATCTTAATTACCAGCTCATCAATGCGAGGACCTGTAGTGTCAAAGTTTTCCTGCGCCTCTGTGGTTGAAGGTGCAGCGGCTACAATTATGGAGAGCAATAGGATGGTTACTATAGTTAGTGTTAGTGCAATTCTTTTCATTTTCCCCCCTCGTACTTCGAGACCTTTTTTCTATGACAATGGGTATATAAGGTATCTAGGCCTTTTTACATTGAAGGGAGAGCTCTTAAATCTATAAAGCAGTTTATAGAAGCTTTCCGATAAGTAGAATCTAGCCGATGATGCTGTGGAAAGCCCCGGGCGGGGTTTGAACCCGCGACCCCCGCCTTACCAAGGCGGTGCTCCAACCAGGCTGAGCTACCGGGGCCTTAACGTTAGAGACCCTACTAGGAAAAAAAACTTTATGAAACACCTCTAGTAGTCGACGACGAAGAAAGGTAAAAATATCCTAAGCCTGCCGCTCTCCTGCCGCTAAAGCCCTGATCGAGATGGCTGAGACTATCATCATTAAGATCATCAAGACCACGATGAAAGAGTAGAGCTCATTGGTTAGAGCGCCGAACACCATCGCGAAGGGCAAGATAGCTAGCTCGACTCCTCCCTTAGCCAGCAATCCGAGGGCCACCATGCCAGAGATCTTCCTAGGTAGTAGGATCCTCGAGCCGATGTATCCTCCCAATAGTTTGCCACCTATGATTACAGCCGAGAGCAGTAGGATGGCGAGAGGGCTTAACGCCAGAAAGTCTTTCGTTACGTATAGCCCAGCTCCAGCGAAGAAAATGGGTATGAATATTCCATGGGCAAAGCCCTCTAGCTGCTGTACTGTCTTGCTTATTATGGGGTCCCCTTTAGCTGTGGATAGTGCAAAGCCTAGGGTCAACGCGCCGAAAACGCCATGTAGCCCAGCTACGCTCGCTCCATAGGAAAACACAAGGATGGAAGCTATCAACACGGCAAAGGATGCTTCCCTGATCTTAAGCAACTCCTCTGCCTTCCTAATTAGCGAGGGCACCACGTAATACCCTGCTAACCCAGCTAGGAAGAAGAAGGCTATCACCTTGAGGGACCTTGAAAGAAGGAAGTAGTATTCATCAGTGCTTGGGTATAGTAATGCCTCTAAAGCTAGGCTCGCAGCTAGTAGACCGAAAAGCTCGTTGAGCATTGCCATGTTAACTAGGTTCACACCGCTTGCTGTACCTGTTATCTTAAAGTCGGCGACACACCTCAAAACTACACCCATACTCGTAAGCGCAAGCACTATGGCAGCCAGGATATTGGCTGCCACCTCTCCTCCAAGGTACATCAGGAGGAAGGGAAGGAAGATGGAGAAAGGTACGAGGAGGGACATTATGGCGGCTACCAGGGTTTTAAGACGCATTGCTTTAGCTAAGTCAGCGAGGTCGATCTCTTCAAAGCCTGCGAAGAAAAGTAAGAAATAGATGCCAAGAGCTATGAAGAGCTTGATATCGGGGTTTACAAATATTAAACCTAAGACAGCTGGTCCTAGAAGAATGCCAGTAATTATCTCGCCAGCAACAGCAGGAAGCTTAAGCCTCGCGAATACTTCACCGAAACACCTAGAGACTATTATTAACACCGCGATATGGAACAGTGTAATCTCGAAAATTAGCTCTCCATTCATCACTTGCTCTCTCTAGGCATAGATAGTTACGACAAAGCCTTATTGAGCCTTCTGTTCCGACTAATGGTCTTAAAAGGTTTCCCTCGTTAGAGGAGAGGCGGGTCGTTTAAGTCTCAAGGGTGATTGTGTAGTCCTTACTTACCTTAAAGGTGAGGGGCAACCACATCAACAACCATCGGGTCCTTGACCACCCCTATGCTTCGATAAGCATAGCAGCATTGTTAGGGTTAAGGCGAAACAATTTCGATAGTTGTCGAGTGGCTTGCTGGTGATGCTGAAGGCTTGAAGGAACATTAAACCTCAGTTCATAGAAATGACTCTAGAAAGAATTGATGCGGGGGGTGGGATTTGAACCCACGAACCCCTACGGGACAAGGTCCTGAACCTTGCGCCTTTGACCTGGCTTGGCTACCCCCGCTCGTCCCCAAAAAATGTATTGAACCTAAACTTTTTATTTCTAAATCCAGCATTCAGGCCTCTTAGCCTCATGTAACTACACGCGTAGACGTTGTTTGGATTGATTGGAGGGAACTATTACTGTTTTTCCCTCAGCGCAGATGCTGGCTGAGACGCTGTATATTAGGGGAGTTGATGGGCATCAACGACCTACCGTTTGACGAGAAGAAAGGTAAGTCGTGGCGTCTTTCATATTAAGATGGAGCTCGTGAGAGGAAAAAATAAGAGCCTCTTCAAAGGGGCAATTAAGGGCCCGTAGCTCAGCATGGTAGAGCAACGGGCTTTTAACCCGGAAGGGGGGCCATTAGCCCTCCTGGGGAGTGGTCGCGGGTTCAAATCCCGCCGGGCCCGCTTTTACTTATTACATGAGGCCGTCGCTGATGCTAGTAAAGTTTATAAGAGCTACCTTGTGGCTTCTACTGCGAGCTCTTTGGTGATGGTGTGGCGGGTTTTAGAGGTGTTTGGTTTGGTTAGGAAACTCGATCTACTTAATCATGAGCTTGTTCCTAAACATGAGGTTTTATCGGCTGAGGAGAAGCGTAAGGTTTTGAAGGAGTTAGGTATCCGTGCCGAGATGCTTCCTTGGATTAGAAGTAGTGATCCTATTGCTAGGATTATTGGAGCTAAGCCTGGAGATGTAGTGAAGATTACTAGGCATAGTAAGACTGCTGGTGTGTTCGTGGCGTATCGCTTCGTGGTGCCTTGAGGAGGTGTGTTTTTTGCTTAGTGTTGAGGATAGATGGACGCTGGTGGAGGCTTTCATTAAGGAGCACGGCTTAGTTAGACAGCACTTGGACTCGTATAACGACTTCGTGACTAACGTTATCCAGCGCATCGTCGAGGAGCAGGGTGAAGTGTCGGCAGGAGATGTCAAGGTTAAGTTCCTCAAGATCAGCATTACGGAGCCCTACGCCCGCGAGGCTGACGGCTCAGAGCGTAAGGAGCATAACCCGGTCCTTCCCATGGAGGCTAGGCTACGGAACATAACGTATGCCAAGTCGCTCAGGCTGATGGTAAAGGTATCGGCGGGAGGGGTTGAAGGGCCTCCTGTGGAGGTCTTCATCGGTTACTTCCCTATCATGGTTAAGTCGGTCCTTTGCCCGCTGTCCAAGAAAAGCGAGGAGGAGCTGATGGCTTATGGCGAAGACCCACGCGATCCTGGAGGCTACTTCATCATTAATGGCTCTGAACGTGTTTTGGTATCTCAGGAGGACTTAGCCACTAACCATGTATTAGTGGATGTGCAGAGTGAGTCTTCGGCGGCGCCCTACATAGCTAAGGTGTTGTCGGCAGCTGCCGGTTTCAGGATGCCTACTGCGGTAGAGAGGCTCAAAGATAGCACGCTCCATGTGTCATTCCCCGCGGTGGCTGGTAGGATACCGCTGGTTATAATGATGAGGGCGTTAGGCCTTAAGACGGATAAGGAGATCACTGAGGCTGTTTCACACGACTCAGAGATCAGGCGAGAGTTGCTGGCTTCTCTCGAGGCGGCGTCCTCGATTTTAACAGTGGAGGATGCACTTGACTTCGTGGGAAGCAAGATAGTGTTTGGTCAGCCTAGGGAGCGTAGGATTGAGCGGGCTTGCATGGTCATAGATAGGTACTTCCTTCCTCACCTCGGTAATCGTCCTGAGGATAGGTTGAAGAAGGCTTACTTCCTGGGACAGATGGCGGAGAAGCTTATAGAGCTAGTTTTGGGTAGGAGGAAGCCTGACGATAAGGATCATTATGCTAATAAGCGTCTTAGGCTGGCCGGTGACTTACTGGCAAGCCTGTTTAGGGTGGCTTTTAGGAACTTCTGCCGCGACCTACAGTACCAATTGGAGAGGCTTAAGGATAGAGGGTTAGGGATTCATGTGGAGACGTTGGTCAGGGCTGACGTCATTACTGAGCGGCTACGCCATGCATTAGCTACCGGTAACTGGGTGGGCGGAAAAGTAGGGGTCAGCCAGCTCTTGGACAGGACTAACTTCATCTCTACCCTGAGCCACATGAGACGTGTAATCTCGCCGCTTAGTCGAAGCCAACCTCACTTCGAGGCTAGAGATCTACATGCTACGCAGTGGGGGCGCATGTGCCCTAACGAGACCCCTGAAGGCCCTAACTGCGGCTTAGTCAAGAACTTGGCTTTACTCGCTAGGGCTTCAGTAGGCGTTGACGAAAAGGAAGTAGAACACTTGCTATATGGCTTAGGAGTTAAGCCCACTCGTAGGCTTAAGGGAGAGTCCTCTACAATGACAGGAGCTAAGGTGTTTCTAAACGGTAGGCTCATAGGTTTCCACGAATATCCTGAGCTTTTAGCTAATGAGGTTAGGGAGCGTCGCAGGGCTGGGAAGATAAGCTTTGAGGTGAACATAGCTCATATAAAGACAGACTACATAAATGAGGTTCACGTCAACTGCGACGCAGGTCGTATATGTAGGCCTTTGATAGTGGTGAAGGACGGTAAACCATGCATTAAGCCTGAACACGTAGAGAAGCTTAGGTTCGGTAAGATAACCTGGCTCCAGTTAGTGAAGGCAGGTCTTATAGAGTACTTGGATGCTGAGGAGGAGGAAAACGCCTATGTTGCTTTAAACCCTGAGGACGTTACGCCTAAACACACTCACCTCGAGATCATACCGGCCACGATACTGGGCATCTGCGCATCCCTAATACCATACGCCGAGCATAACCAGTCTCCGCGCAACTCCTACGAAGCGGCCATGGCCAAGCAAGCGCTGGGGTTCCCAGCAGCTAACTTCCTCTTAAGGATGGATTCCCGAGGCCACCTACTGCACTACCCACAGAGGCCTTTAGTCCAAACAAGGCCTATGTCCTTCATAGGCTATAACGATAGGCCGGCTGGCCAAAACTTTATCGTCGCCGTCCTCTCCTACTCCGGGTATAACATAGAGGACGCCTTGATCATCAATAAGTCCTCGGTGGAGCGAGGCTTAGGTAGATCCACTTTCTTCAGGGTGTATGAAGCTGAGGAGCGTAAATACCCAGGCGGCCAGGAAGATAAGATAGAGATACCCACCCCTGACGTCAGAGGGTATAGGGCTGAGGAAGCCTATAGGAACCTTGGAGAGGACGGCATAGCTGAACCTGAATCCATAGTGAAGGGTGGAGACGTAATCATAGGTAGGACGAGCCCGCCACGCTTCTTAGAGGAGTATAAAGAGTTCGAGACCGCTGAGTCGGTAAGGAGAGAGACGTCCGTTGATGTGAGGCACGGTGAGCTGGGCGTAGTGGACACGGTGATGATAACCGAGACCATCGATGGCAATAAGCTTGTCAAGGTAAAGGTTAGGGACCAAAGGGTCCCTGAGCTTGGAGATAAATTTGCTTCGCGCCACGGCCAGAAGGGCGTGATAGGGCTTCTTGTCCCACAGGAGGATATGCCATTTACCGAGCAGGGCATCGTGCCCGACCTAATCATCAACCCTCACGCTTTCCCCTCTAGGATGACGGTGGGACAGCTTCTTGAGTCTCTTGCAGGTAAAGTGGCAGCGCTTGAAGGTAGGTTTGTGGATGGAACTACCTTTAACAATGAGAAGGAGGAGGAATTGAAGGAAGCGCTTCGAAAGCTTGGTTTTAAGCCTTCAGGCTACGAGGTCATGTATGACGGCGTCAGGGGTAGGATGTTTAAAGCTCAGATCTTCATAGGCCCCGTGTATTACCAGAAGCTACACCATATGGTAGCGGATAAAATGCATGCACGGGCTCGTGGCCCAGTGCAGATATTGACGAGGCAGCCTACTGAAGGTAGAGCGCGTGAAGGAGGACTTAGGTTCGGGGAGATGGAGAGGGACTGTTTGATAGCTCATGGCGCAGCTTCCCTATTGAAGGAGCGCCTTCTCGACGAGTCGGATAGGTTCATCGCTTACGTATGTGAGAACTGCGGCTTCATAGCTTACTACGATAGAAACGCCGACACTTACCGGTGCTCGGTGTGTGGAGATAAAGCTTCTATATCCCCGGTGATCATGTCTTACGCCTTCAAGCTGCTCCTACAGGAGCTCATGAGTCTAGGCATAGCTCCCCGCATTAAAGTGTCGTAGGGGTGAGAGGTATGAGTGAACCTCAACTAAGGTTTAAACGGATCAAGTCCCTTACCTTCGGCGTCCTCTCTCCTGACGATATAAGGAAGCTTTCAGTGGTAAACATCATAACGCCTGACACTTACGATGAGGATGGGACTCCTATCGATACCGGCTTGGTTAGCCGCAGGCTGGGCACCATCGAGCCGGGGCAGCGCTGCCAAACCTGCGGCAATAGGGTAGGTGAATGCCCCGGCCACTTTGGACATATAGAGCTTGCCCGCCCCGTTGTCCATGTAGGCTTCGTTAAGCTGATTCAACAGCTTCTACAGGCAACTTGTCCTAGGTGCGGTAGGCTTTCTATTCCACCAGAGGATGTTAAAAGGTACAGGGAGTATAAGGAGAAGAAGGCTAGGCTCTGGGAGTTAATGAAGCAGAGAATTGTGAATAGGCTGCTAAAGCGGGCTATGAAGGCTACGGAGTGTCCATACTGCCATGCTCATAAAGGTAGGATTAGGCTTGAGAAACCCACTACTTTTTATGAGAGGACGAGGGAAGGTGAGCGTCGCCTCTTTCCCGTCGAGATAAGGGCTAGATTAGAGCTCATCCCTGACGAGGACTATGAGCTACTTGGCTTCAACTCCAAGCTCTCAAGGCCTGAATGGACTGTACTAACCGTGTTGCCTGTACCTCCTATAGCGGTCAGGCCTTCCATTACTCTCGAGTCGGGCATTAGATCGGAGGACGATTTAACCCATAAGCTTGTTGATATTGTGAGGATCAATGAGCGTCTCCGCGAACAACTAGAGTTAGGGGCTCCTATGGCTATAATAGAGGAGCTCTGGGACCTCCTCCAGTACCATGTCACCACGTACTTCGACAATGAAGTTTCAGGAATTCCTCCCGCTCGTCATAGGTCGGGGAGGGCCTTAAGGACCTTAGCTCAAAGACTTAAAGGTAAGGAGGGTAGGTTTAGGAGTAGCCTTTCAGGTAAGAGGGTAGACTTCTCGGCTCGGACCGTGATCTCTCCAGACCCTAACCTTAGCATTAATGAAGTGGGAGTACCCATCGACGTAGCTAAGATATTGACCATTCCTGAAAAGGTGACTGAGTGGAACCTTAAGGAGATGAGAGAACTGGTGCTTAGAGGTCCTCACGAACATCCGGGGGCTAACTACGTCATCAGGCCTGACGGCCGTAGAGTAGACTTAAGGTACGTCAAGGACAGAAGCATACTTGCTGAAGCCTTAGGTCCAGGCTTCATCGTGGAGAGGCATATAAGGAATGGTGACATCGTGCTTTTCAACAGGCAACCTTCTCTTCACCGCATGTCCATCATGGCCCATAAGGTTAAGGTGTTGCCCTACAAGACCTTCAGATTAAACCTATGTGTTTGTCCTCCCTACAATGCTGACTTCGACGGAGACGAAATGAACCTCCACGTACCTCAAAGCGAAGAAGCTAGGTCTGAAGCTTTAACGCTAATGCTTGTCCAGGAACAGATGTTATCGCCAAGGTATGGAGGTCCTATCATAGGAGGAATACAGGACTACATATCGGGGGCCTACTTACTTACGAGGAAGACCACGCTACTAACTTCCGAAGAGGCTCAAGATCTTCTTTACAACGCTAAGTATGAAGGAGGACTCCCTGAACCAACGATACTTAAGCCAGGTCCTTACTGGACAGGTAAACAACTGCTTAGCTTAATGCTTCCTAAAGGCTTAAACTGCGCCCTCAAAGCCAATGCATGTATTAAATGCGATCGCTGCGTTAAGGAGGATTGTCCCTACGATGCCTTTGTCCTTGTCTTAGATGGAGAACTCCTCATGGGGGTAGTAGATAAGAAATCCATAGGTGCACAACAGCCGGACAGCGTACTACACCGTATCATAAAGGATTATGGGGTAGAGGTTGGTAGAGAGTTCATTGATAATACGTTTAAGCTCTTCCTCACCTTCATGAACTCTTGGGGCCTAACCACAGGCCTCAGCGACGAGGAACTGCCTTTAGAGGCAAAGATGAGGATACACGATATATTGGAGCGTGAAAAGCAAAGGGTTCTCGACATAATAGAAGCCTACCTTAGAGGAGAGCTTGAACCAGCACCGGGCCAGACCTTGGAGGAGACGCTAGAGATGAAGATACATGAGGTGCTAGCTGAAGCTAGAGATAAGGCCGGGGAGATAGCTTCAAGGTACCTCGATCCTTACAGCCACACCTTAATCATGGCTAGAGCAGGCTCCAGAGGCTCTATCTTAAACCTCACTCAGCTGACTGCCTGTGTTGGACAACAAACAGTGAGAGGTGAACGTATACACAGAGGTTATATGGATAGGACGCTTCCTCACTTCGAAGTAGGGGACAAAGGGCCAACCTCTAGGGGCTTCGTAACCAGCAACTATAAAGATGGTCTCTCACCCACAGAGTTCTTCTTCCATGCTATGGGTGGACGCGAAGGTTTAGTAGACACGGCTGTACGTACTTCTCAGAGCGGTTACATGCAGCGTAGGTTAATCAATGCGCTTCAAGACCTCCGCGTAGATTACGACCAGACTGTGAGAGATGCTACAGGGAGAATCATTCAGTTCAAGTATGGAGAAGATGGTGTAGATCCTTCGAAGAGTGATCATGGTAAGCCTGTTAACGTAGACAAGATTGTTGAGAAAGTTTTAGGTCCAAAGGCGGTGGTGAAATGGTGACCTTAACCAAGGAACAAGTAGAGGCTAGGTTGGAGAAGCTCATAGAGGAAGGAGTACTTCCTGCGTCCTTAGTCGAGGAGTTAAAGAATAAGCTTTTAGCTTATGAATTGACTGAGGAGGAGCTCGAGAAGATAATCGAGGAGACCATTAAGGCCTATGAGAGCTCTCTCGTAGAGCCAGGTGAAGCTGTGGGCACGGTTAGCGCGCAGTCTATAGGTGAGCCTGGCACACAGATGACTCTTAGAACTTTCCACTATGCAGGGGTTCGAGAGCTTAACGTAACCTTAGGCCTTCCAAGGCTTATAGAGATCCTCGACGCTAGGCGAAATCCCTCCACGCCAATCATGGTGGTGCACTTAAAGGGAGATGCCAAGAAGGATAGGGAAAAGGCTAACGAGGTAGCCAATAAACTCACCCAGACTACGGTGGAGAATGTAACCAAGTTTATCGACTACGACCTTCTCTCGCAGAGCATAACCATCAAGCTGGACATGAATATAATGCGTGATAGGCAGCTCACGCCCGAACAGGTGGCTAAAGCTATTGAGAAGTATAAGGTGGGCTCCGTGGAGGTGGAGGAAGACACGATTATTGTTAAGCCTCCGACGCTTCTCGACTTAAACAAGTTCACGAGGCTTCGTCAAAAGATCCTTGGGATTAAGCTTAAGGGTGTTAGAGGGCTAAAGCGACCTGTGATAAAGAAGGAAGGGGACGAGTGGGTTCTTTACTTCGATGGTTCAAACTTAGCAGGGGTACTTAAGAAAGCTGAAGAGATACCTGAAATAGACGCCACGAGGGTCTTTACGAATAACATCCATGAGATAGCAGCGGTGTTGGGAATAGAAGCTGCCAGAAACGCCATTATAAACGAGACCATGAGAGTGCTCGAGGAACAAGGCTTAGACGTGGATATTAGACACGTGATGCTGGTGGCAGATCTAATGACCGCTACAGGTAGAGTGAGGCAGATAGGTCGTCATGGCGTTAGCGGAGAGAAAGGTAGTGTACTCGCGAGAGCGGCCTTTGAGGTGACCACTAAGCAACTTCTTGAGGCAGGTATTAGAGGTGAACGTGATGACTTAAAAGGAGTTACCGAGAACGTTATCGTGGGTCAGATTATACCGCTGGGCAGTGGGATGGTCGACTTACTAATGAGATACTTGGAGGAGGAAGAACCATGATAAGCCTGGAGAATGAGCTCAAAGTCGCGATGAAGACTGGGAAGGTAATCTTAGGTAGCCGAGAGACCCTTAGAACTGTGGCTCATGGTAGAGGTAGGCTTATTATCTTGGCGCGCAACTGCCCTCCAGACATGAAGGACCTGATAGTACATCACGCGAAACTCTCAAATATACCGACCTATGTCTGCCCTCTAAGCAGTAAGGAGCTAGGGGAGACCTGCGGGAGACGCTTTATGGTAGCAGCCCTTACGGTGCTAGATGAAGGTGACTCCGAGATAATGAAACTGGTTGAAGAGCAGGAGGTAGGGTAGCGTGCCTCAGATAAGGCTGTTTAATGAAGAGCTCCGCTACCTAAGCCTCTTCGAATCCATCACTGGGGCGCAGGCCAAGGACTGCGTAATTGACCAGGAGAGAAGCAGGATTCTCTTTGTGGTTAAGCAGGGCCACATGGGTTTAGCCATAGGGCGAAATGGATCCAACGTTAAGAGGCTTACAAAGCTAATAGGTAAGAGTGTGGAGGTAGTGGAAGATGCAGACAAACCTGAAGACCTTATAAAGAATAGCCTACTGCCCGCTAAGGTCCACTCCGTCAAGATAATTAAATCTCCTGACGGCAAGACCGTAGCCTTCGTGACCGTTAACCCTCAAGAAAAAGGAGTAGCCATCGGCAGGGATGGAAACAAAATCCTGAGAGCCAGGATTTTAGCTAAGAGATACTTCGATATAGATAACGTCGTCATTAGCTAAGACCGAAATAGTTTTATTCGCGCCCCCTGTAGGGAAGCGAAGGTGATGGGTTACGGGTAAGTCTCCTCGAGGCCTCTTCGCTGCGAGGAAGCTTATGGCTAAAAGGCAGAAGTTCAGGTGGAGTCAGAGCAGCTATAAGAGGAGAATGTTACGCCTAGACGTGAAAGTTGACCCCCTCGAAGGAGCCCCTATGGCTAGAGGCCTCGTCTTAGAGAAGGTCGGTATTGAGAGTAGACAGCCCAACTCGGCTGTGAGGAAGTGCGTGAGGGTTCAACTTATTAAAAATGGTAAGCAGGTAACTGCTTTTGTCCCGGGTGACGGAGCTCTAAACTTCATCGATGAGCACGACGAAGTGTTGATAGAGAGGATAGGGGGGCCTCAAGGAAAGGCTTACGGAGACCTACCTGGAGTGAGGTTTAAGGTTGTATCGGTTAATGGTGTTTCACTTAGGGCTTTGATGTCTGGGAAGAAGACTAAACCCTTAAGATGAGCGGTGGCGGTTTTGGTGGAGGTGAAGCTTTTCAATAAATGGTCTATGGAGGGCGTCGAGGTACATGATCCAGGTTTACGCAGATATATCTGCTTAAAGCCTGTCTTTCTTCCTCATACTGAAGGTAGACATGAACATAAAAGGTTTGGGAAGGCTGAGGTACCTATCGTTGAGAGGCTCATAAACCACTTGATGAAGGTCGGGAAGAACCAAGGCAAGAAACAGCTAGCTACTAGCATAGTTAAACAGGCTTTTGGGATTATAAGTTTAAAGACCAAGCAGAACCCCGTTCAAGTACTAATTAACGCCATAGAAAATGCGGCTCCGCGAGAGGAGACCACCCGTATAGCTTACGGAGGCATAGTTTACCACCAGTCGGTTGATGTAGCCCCTCAACGCAGGGTAGATCTAGCTTTAAGGTGGATTACCGAAGGGGCTAGGATAGCTTCTTTCGGTAGCCCTAAAAGTATTGAGGAGTGTCTTGCTGAAGAGATAATGCTGGCAGCTGAGGGGAGCTCGAGGAGCTACGCGATTAGCCGGAAGGATGAGATGGAAAGAATAGCTATGGCCTCTAGGTGAGGCCTTTCCTTGACAGTTATGTTGCAGAGGTTAACGGTAAAGGCGTGAAGCTTAATAGGAGGTCTTCTCGAAACACCTAGCGGCAAGAGGTGTAAGTAAGGTTGTCAAGCGCTAAGCCTCACCTGAACCTTGTGGTCATAGGACACGTAGACCACGGCAAGTCAACACTGACAGGTCACTTGCTGTTCAGGACAGGCCACATAGATGATAGGAAGTTAAAGGAGCTCGAAGAAATAGCCAAGAAAAGTGGTAAGGAGTTTGCCAAGTATGCATGGATTCTCGACACCTACAAGGAAGAGCGAGAGCGAGATATGACCATCGACCTCTCCTTCTTCAAGTTCGAAACCAAGAAAAACTTCTTCACCCTCATAGACTGCCCTGGACATAGAGACTTCGTGAAGAATATGGTTACTGGAGCTTCGCAAGCAGACTGCGCTATCCTAGTGATATCCGCTAAGAGAGGAGAGTACGAGGCCGGTATAGGCCCTGCAGGGCAGACAAGGGAACACGCCTTCCTGGCTAAGACCATGGGCATTAACCAGCTCGTTGTGGCGGTCAACAAGATGGATGACCCCACGGTGAACTGGAGCGAAGCTAGGTTTAACGAGGTCAAGGAAGGTACCTTAAAGCTACTTAAGATGATCGGCTACGATGTATCAAAGATCAATGTAGTACCCGTCTCCGCCTGGTACGGCGACAACCTTGTTGAGAGAAGCAATAATACACCTTGGTATAAAGGACCAACAATAGTTGAAGCTCTAGACACCTTCCAACCTCCTCCGAAACCTGTAGATAAACCTCTCCGATTGCCGGTACAGGACGTATACTCGATCACCGGCGTAGGGACTGTGCCAGTGGGTAGGGTGGAGACGGGAGTGATAAAGGTTGGAGATACAGTGCTCTTCATGCCCTCCAATAAGAAGGGTGAGGTTAAGTCCATTGAGACGCATCATACACGTTTGGAGAGGGCTGAGCCAGGAGACAACATAGGCTTTAACGTCCGTGGCTTGGCTAGAACTGATATAAGGAGAGGAGATGTAGCTGGCCCACCTGACAAACCTCCAACTGTCGTGCAAGAGTTCATCGGTAGGATATTCGTGCTATACCATCCGACCTCCATCGCCGTGGGCTACACGCCTGTGCTTCATGTACACACAGCTACGGTGGCTTGCCGCTTTGACGAGATTTTACAGAAGATCGACCCAAGGACAGGCAGCGTGATAGAGGAGAAGCCCAGCTTCATAAAGCAGGGTGACAGCGCAATAGTTAGGTTCAAGCCTATTCGCCCTGTGGTAATAGAAAAGTACTCAGAGTTTCCACCGCTAGGTCGCTTTGCTATCAGAGATATGGGTAGAACCATAGCTGCTGGCATAGTCATAGATTCCACCCCACTTAAGGTGGAGAAATAATAAACCCCCAGCACTTTTCTTTAGCGAGTGTTTTAAAAACCAGTTTAGCTAGGGCTTAGAAGACTAAGGTGGCGTAGATGGTGCGAAAAGCTAGGATAAGGCTTTCAAGCCCTAACCTTAATGACCTTCAGGCAGTATGTAGTGAAATAGTAGGTCTAGCTAGAAAGACAGGAGTACATGTCAAGGGCCCTATCCCGCTACCGACTAAAAAAATGGTGATACCGGTTAGGAAGGCTCCTTCAGGTGAGGGAACTCACACCTTCGATCACTACGAGCTACGCATTCATAAGAGAATTATAGATATAGACGCGGAGGAGAGAGCATTAAGATCACTCATGAGAATCAGGATGCCAGATACAATACATATAGAGATAGAGTTGGTTTAGTTAGCGCCTACCTTTACTGATTATCTGTATCTTTGTTCCCTTAGCGTTTAGAGGGTTGAGGCATTTCGGGCAGCGTCCATTATACTTCTTGGCTATATCCTTAGGCGTTACAAGCTCATCTCCTTTATGTAGGACATGCCCACACTGGCTACAGAGCACAATCTCCAACTCCCCCAGCCTCCTTGGAGGGTACTAGAGAGGGTGGTTTGTTAACTTAACGCTTAGAAATCCGATGTTCTTCATCTTTTATCTCCGGTTCTCGAAGACTTTAAATTTAGGCTTGGGCTGTAAGGTGATTGACATGTCGTTGTTGCAGTCCATAGTTAGGCGTGTCAAGAAGATTAAGATTCCTTCACAGCTCTTACCTATCCTGGTGATTATTTGGTGTATAATTTTAGTCAGTGGTTTCCTCTTCTGTGTTATAAACTGGGAGAGTGTGTCTTTTGTTTCTGCTCAAGCAGCTGCTGCAGGTAGAACCTTCGCCTTTGAGCTGGGTCTAAGCCCGCTTTCCGCCCAGACCTTCTATGAAGCCTTTTTCTTAGCCATAATGTTTACGTTGACTTTCCTAGGCCTATTAATCGTACATGACAGTGCTTCTAAACCAAGAGATGAGAAGAGCGCCTTAATTGTTTCTTTAATAGGTCTTCTACTACTCTTAGCAGGGCTGACAGGCTTCTGGTGGATAGCCTTAAGGGTCTTTGTCTCTTAATAAGGCCTATCTTTAAAGCCTAGTAAATAAGCAAAGGTGTTAGTGGCTAGATGTATAGGTGGCGTTATGACTACTAATATCAACACCTTAACTGGACTTAAAGTTTCCCCCAAGATGTAAGCAAGTATGAGAGCTCCTACAAGGAAATCCAGCTGATCTAGGACGGGTATTGGATGGCCTGGCTCAATACCTGCCCTACGTTTAATGAAGGACCCTGCTAGGTCACCTATCATAGCGCCTACGCTCAAGGCTAAGCCTAGTAAAGGCTTGGAGATCAAAGCCCCAGTAAAGGTACCTAGGGTAATTCCAAAAGCAAACCCCTCCCAACTCTTGGTATCGCCAAGTATTCTTTTCCCATCGGACATGGATAAGCCAAAGTCCATTGGATGGCGTACCCTCATCCAAGGTGTTAATAGGAGAGGAGCGGCATTAGCTACGTAAGCTGGAAGTATGAACAATAGGGCTTCGATGAGCTCTTCAACGTACCACGCCATGACTACCTTAACCCCTTGCCTGTCATCTCAGCCTCGATTACCCATCCTTCCAGATGCGGAGGTCCCTTCTCCACCGTTATCCTTCTCCACTTTAATCTCTCTAGCTTCTCGATCCTAATTATGGTGTTTGCCCAATACTCCAGCAAACTAGAAGCTTCTGGCTCCAAATCCTCTGCAAGCCTTCTAGCCCTACTAGTCAATATTATGTTTAGGTTGAAGCTGTTTGCAAGCTCAGCGAGCATGGCTAACTGTTGGTTTAACAACTTGCTAGCCTTTAAGGGGTTTTTCGTTTCAGCCACAAAGGATCTATAAAGACCAGTGAAAGTATCAAAAACTGCTACCTTTAACTTCTCTCCCCTACTCCTGTAGAGGGCATCTACAGCTCTATCTTGATCATCGAAGTCGACTAGCCTTATCAAGATTAACAGGTGACGTAGGTTTTCCAGCTTTTTTTGAGCCAAAGACTTGAATCTTTTCGAGCTGAGCCTACCTGTATATGCATATAGTGACCTCCAACCCCTCGTCAAGGCGCTCAATAGAAGCTGCAAGGCTAGTGTCGTCTTCCCTGTTCCTCCTCCCCCATAGATTAGGAGGAGTCCTCCTCGCCTTGTCAAAGCTCTGATAAGCTCTTCTATGTTTTTCAGCTTTCTCCCCATTAGGTGATGCGCTACGTTTATATTTAGCATAGTTGCCTTCCTTTAGGTTTCTTGAATGGTGGTGGAATGCTGAGCCGTATCGGAGTATACGCTACTCGAGCAAAAGACTACTATGAAATAATATCAGAGTTGAGAAGGTTAAACCTGGATTTTGTTAGCCTTGATCCAGATAGCCCTCTTCCCAAGGAGATTAAAGTGGTATTGGTAGCTAAGGAAGACGCCCTTAAAATGCAGGGTTTAAATGGAGTTAAAGTGGTGGAGGTTAAAGACAAAGGGATATCGTTACTTAGTGCTAGGATAAGGCTTGCTCTTCAGGGTAGAGATAAGTTTGGTGAGCTTATCGTGGGTATTGATCCAGGCGAAACCTATGGCTTAGCTGTAGTGGCGGATTCAGCTCTCATAGATTACCGGGTCTTTAGGGAGGTGGATGATCTACTTAACTATGTTAAGGATGTCGTAGAGGCTAAGTTGGCAGTAAGAACATTATTAAGGATAGGTGATGGCTCGCCTAAACATAGAGATAAGGTTTTATCCACGTTCTCTATTGGGCTTGAAGGGGTTGAGGTAGAGGTGGTGGACGAAGCTCTCGCCTCCCTTACCTCCATCCCTTCCCTGGATCCTCCCATACCTAAAGACGCGGCTTCAGCCTTACACATAGCCTTAAAGGAAGGTCATAGAGTGAAGGGTGGGCTTCATGTCTAACTCAAGGGTCACCATTCCAAAAGGATCATCCTACAAAGTAGAAGGACCAGCCTCTATAAGGCTGCTTGAAGGCTCACTTTCAGTATTAGGGAAACCTGTAAAGATCAAGGAGTCCTTAACTGTACCCAGGTCTAGGTCTCTGCCTTTAGAGGCTATTGAGAACTCCGTCGTGGAGGTTAAAGCTGGTCCTGAAGCCAAAATAGAGCCTCTTTCTTCAGCTACCATACCTAGAGAGTGGTACATAACAATTGATAGAATAATTGGAGCTGGTGCTCCTCTCAGGGTTATGGTGTTTGGGGACATAGATAGCGGTAAGACGACGTTCTGTACATACTTGGCCAATCGCTTCATTGAAGCAGGTTTTAAAGTAGGCGTCTTGGATTGTGATCCAGGCCAGGCAGAAGTCTTTGTACCCACCACCATTAGCTTAGGTTTAATTAAAGATTATGTGACCAGCCTCGACAAAGCGGTGCTTAAGAGCGCCTACTTCATAGGAGCTACTTCTCCCTCAGGCTTAACAGATCGCGTTATAGTCGGAGCTAAAATACTCTTTGAAGAGGCTGTGAGGGAGGGTGTAGAAGCCTTAATTATAAACACAAGTGGCTGGACAACTGGTCGTGGAGCAAGGTTTCTTAAAGCAGGCCTATTGGGGGCGTTGAAGCCTAGCCATCTTGTACTAATACAGCGAAGCACTGAGGTAGAACACTTGGCTAAGCCTTACATAAACTTCAAGGAAGTTGAGGTGCTTAGAGTCCCGGTCTCATCAGCTATTAAGGCCAGAAGCAAGGAGGATAGGAGAGTGAAAAGGGAACTGGCATACAAGGGATACTTTGCTAGGGCCAAGATAAGAAAGTATTCGCTCGATGTCACCGGCTTGATGTATACACTTTACACCACAGGTTTCAAGATGAGCAAGGAGCGTAAAAGCGAAGTAGAGTCTATCTTAGGCTTAGAGGTGATCTACGGAGAGGAAGGCCCAGACTCGATGTTTGTGGTGGTTGATAAACCTATTTCGAATTCTTCGGAGGCAGCTTTAAAGCTGAAGGAGGCCTTTGGGAAGGAAGAAGTGTTAGTTATTCATCGAGGAGCCGAGAAAGGACTAATAGCTGGTCTTATAGGTCAAGCCTCAACGTTGCTAGGCCTAGGCATAATAGAGGAGATAGACTACGAGGAGAGGACCATAAGCCTCTTGACCCCATTTGAAGGGCAGGTAAGCATTATACAGGTGGGTCAACTAAAGCTGGATGAAGAGGGCAGAGAACTGGCAAAAATTGAAGGATGGCCCCTATAATGTAAAGGGGGGCCTCAATATCCCCTTCTCAGTTATATACCCTGTTACCAAGTAAGGAGGTGTTACATCAAAGGCTGGATTTAACGCCTCTACGCCTGAAGGGAGTATCGGGAAGTTTGCAATGGAAGCTACCTCCTCTCTTCCTCTCATTTCAATGGTTACGTCCTCTACGTTTAAAGTTAGATCGAAGGTTGAGGTAGGAGCTGCTACGTAGAAAGGTACATTAAAGTGATTGGCCACCACCGCGATCGTCAAGGTGCCCACCTTATTAACCACGTGTCCATCCTTAAACACCCTATCAGCTCCTACAATCACCTTGTTGACCATACCTTCCCTCATCACGTAGCCGACCATCCCATCGGTTATCACCTTAACCGGTATTCCTTCAATCTTCAACTCTAAAGCTGTTAGCCTAGCGCCTTGAAGCTTAGGCCTCGTCTCGGTAGCTATGACCTTCACTCTCAACCCTCTCTTCACAGCTTCCCTTATTGGAGCTAATGCTGTGCCGTAACCCACCGTGGCCAAAGCGCCAGCGTTGCAGTGCGTTAATACTACGTCCCCGTCTTCAAGGATAGAAACACCTGTTTCACCTATTTTCCTATTAACCTCAACGTCCTCATCAGCTATCCTTAAAGCCTCCATCAAAACTTCTCTGCGTACTTCCTCTACTCCTTCCTTCATCTCCAACACTTTGAGAACCCTCTCTATAGCCCAGAAGAGATTGCGAGCAGTAGGCCTAGTAGACCTTAAAACTTCAGCTGCTTTTACCACCGCTTTTACCATTTCCTCTTTTTTCTTAGCCTTGCAGTGGTAAGCTGCCAAAGCTAGACCCATAGCTGCCGCTGCCCCTATGGCAGGAGCACCTCTAATTGTCATATCTTTAATGGCTTCAGCTACTTCCTCAACACTACTACAGACTTTAAAGGTAAACTCCCAAGGAAGCTTGTTCTGATCGACCATGAAGACTTTGCCGTCTTCCCACCAAATGGTCCTAAGACCGCTAATCAACTCAACCATCCTTAAATCGAAGGGTTAGATACATAAAAGTTGCTGCTTGGCATGGCGAGTTTTCGTAGTGTTCTCTCTTTAAGCTATGTACGAAAAGATTATTTCACGCCTCAACAAACACTTCTTCCAAACCCTTGCGGGGGTTCCCGAGCCAGGACAAAGGGGCAGGACTTAAGATCTCGGCTAAAAGAGGCCGGTATGGGGTATCCTGTGGCATAGGCCTTCGTGGGTTCAAATCCCACCCCCCGCATCATTTATGACCTACTTTGTATGACGATAAAGAGCTTTATTTTAAGTAAGCTTAGAGACTATTGCTTTGACTTAGCATTTACTCTATGCTTGTTAGAGTTTCTTGGCTGCCCCGTTGGCTCCAGTACCTTAAACATTCTTCTCTCCATTTACATAGCTTACATTGACCATCAACGTTGAAGTACCGATAAAAGCCGAAGCAATAAGGTTTATTGATTGATGTTAAGCCTTCAAGGCTTTGCAAAGAGCCCTGCTTAACCTTTCCAAGCTCCTTATTAAACTTGACGTTTCAAGTAGCGCCGGGGGTGGGATTTGAACCCACGCGCCCCGTAAAGGGGCACCGGCTTTCCTGGCCTCTTTCCTCATAAGATCTCGAGGCCGGCGCTTTAGACCGCTCAGCCACCCCGGCTTCTTGGGTAACGTAGATGAGTTCCACTTAACCTTAACTCCTTTGCTTCTTTAAGGCTTTACTACGAGATCAGCGATATCTATGCAGTTCTCCTTTACCCTTCTGAGGCTATTAGCTATCTCGTTAAGGTAGAAGGCCATAGTAGAAGGCAGTTCAAGTATACGTTGATTAAGCTGCTCCATTAGCGAATGTACTTTAGAGCCAAGCTCGCGCTTCACACAGTTTTCAGCATGTTTTGTGTCGAGTTTAAAGAGGGCGGTTAATGCTTCATCTTGTATCTTTCTAATAAGTTCACTTAAACTCATTAACCCCTCTACTATGTCTGGAGGAGGGTCGTAGGGCCGTAAAGCTATGGCACTCTTAGCAATCGTCACCGCTTGGTCTCCGTTAGACTCCAGCGCTCTAGCTACGAGCCTGTAGTCAAGGCACTCAACTAAGCTTATCCCTGCTTTTTCTGAAAGCCTGGGGTTTTGTACGATAGATCTCAGCTGCCTAACGATGAGGAAGTATAGACGGTTGAGATCATCATCCCTCCTAACCACGCTTTTAGCTAAATCTTCGTCCTTATCTCTGAAAGCAGTTATAGCGTCTATATGCATCTGTAATGACAGTATGTGAGCTCTTCTAAGCAAAGTTTTGATCGGTATGGCTAGTGGAGACAATAAGCATTGTACTATTATTTCGTTAGGTTTCTCCTCTATGATCTCTGTCCCTACAAGGGCGGTTAATGTATTCTTAATCTTCTCCCTCTGATCTAAAGTTATGCGCTTTGAAGCCTTAATATGGATGATGTCGGCTCCTATCAAGTACTTTCCTAAAATCTCTCTTCCTACGTTTTCGTCTAGCTCCACCACCGCTATGTTTAGTTTTTCTACATCCTCTATACCACCTGACCTTATGATTATGGTTCCATCGCTCTCCTCCATTAAAGCTACCGTAGCGCCTCCTTTAAGTCCCATCCTAGTTACCCATCCTTTGGGTAAAGAGATCAAGTAGGAGCCACTCTTAGTCTCTTGCAGCTTCCTATACTCGACGCTGCTCATTATACCTCAAAGTTATTAGCTAGGCTTAAGGATATATGTTTTCAGCCTTAACCGTGAAGACCTAATGTTTTAAAGAGACTCCTCGAAGCGCCCTTGGCAATGATTTCAGCTACTCGTAGAGGTTCCGGGAGTCTTCCCCACTTCAGGAATGCTTTGATGGTTTTTTCGGCTTCTTCGCCGCTTATTGAAATGGCCTCAAGATATACGGGGTTGCCTTCCTCCACCTTTACATGACGTATAGGTGCTTTCTCAGCTAGTTCCTCAAATACTCTCCAACGCTCCTTCCAGTCCGGGAAATGCTTAATCAACGCTGAGTAAACAGCTTCATTGTTAGGCTTTTCTTTAACCACCACTATTACCGGTACGCCTAGCTTTTCATTTAGCTTAAAGGGGTTAAGGATGTTAAAACCTGCACAGGTAACACTCCCCAACATTATTAGGTCTGGGGAAGGTAAATCGGATGCTATCTCTATGGCTTTCTCCGTCGCGTCTAGGCCATCTATTTCTATAAGCCTCCAGGATAGATCCACTACTCTAAACCTACGCATCAATACTCCTACAAGAACGGTTTTTTCCCCTCTAGCTTTGAAGCTCACTGAAGGTAGCCTACCACCCTCTACTGCTAGTACCTTAAGCTCCTCCAACCTATTGGAGTAGGGCGCTAAGCCTATCGTCCTCCCTCAACCCTTCACGCAGTATCTCCTCATTAATGTTAAGTTTAACTATCTTGGTTAACCCTCTTCTACCTCTACTCACTACTCTCGCTGTTACGAGACCAGCTACGTCAAGCTCGTTAATAAGGTCGCTTACTCTACGCTGAGTGAGCTCATCTAATCTCAACATCTTACAGACTTCCTTATAGAGGCTGTATATTTCCCCTGTAGTTTTTTCCTTGACTCCTTTACGTTCTAGGAGGTAGACGGCCATTAATGTTAGCTTTCCGTGGAGCGGCATCGACCTTAAGACTTCCACTACTCTATCGCGCTCCAACTCTTTCTGCGCTTTCCTAACGTGAGCTTCAGTAACCTTAAAGCCACCCCCTCTCTCCGCTACTTCACCTGCTACCCTTAGTAGGTCAAGGGCTCTTCTAGCGTCTCCATGTTCACGAGCAGCTAGGGTGGCGCAGAGCGGTATGACCCCTTCCTCTAAGGCGCCTTCCATGAATGCTAGTTTAGCTCTCTGTCTAAGAATATCTTCAAGCTCATCGCTATCATAGGGCTTAAAAACTAGTTCTTCCTCCCCTAATGCGCTCTTAACCCTAGGATCAAGGCTTTCTGTGAATTTAAGGTCGTTGGTCACCCCTACGAGCGCTACTCTCGACTTGGAGAGCTCGGAGTTTATCCGCGTTAACCTATAAAGCAGGTCGCTGCTGCTATGCCCTGCTAAAACGTCTATTTCATCGAGCACAATTATTACAAGCCTACTGCTGCTTTCCAGCGCTTTCATAAACCTCCTGAAAAGTTCAGGTATAGATAGCCCAGTAAAGGGGACTTTGACCCCAAGCTGTTCACATAATGAGGCAAAGACCCTATAACTCGTATTGTCATATTTACAATTAATGTAACAATTAGCCAGCCCTGAGCCTAGGTCAAGCCTAGCCGCTGCTTTAGAGAGTTTCTTGAGAACATACTTAGCCACCGCCGTTTTACCCGTGCCAGGTAGACCATAAATGAATACGTTTGAGGGCCTAACACCCTTAATGGCAGGAGCTAGAGTCTCGCCCAGCCTTTTTATCTCATATTCACGGTGAGGAAGTTCTTCAGGAACATAGTCAGGTCTAAGTTTTTCTCTATCTTTGAAGACTCTAGCGGTTAAGACACGCTGAAATATATCCTCTAGAGCAGTGGACAAGGCTCAGACACCGTACCACCCTTAATTAGCTTAATACTTAGCTTATAAGTGGATGAGGGAGTTGGTTTTCTTCACCTCCAACCTGAGGGGTGAAGGAAGCCACCTTTGAGGGTTATGTAGCTCCTCTGCATGTAGCTCAGTTTTCCGAGGAGTGTTGAAAGGTAATATGGGTGTGAATGTAGGATGTTTGGGTTAAGGCGCAAAATCTTTATAAAAAGCACCTTGATACGCTAAGCTCGGCCGGTAGTTCAGCGGTAGAATGCCCGCTTGGCAAGCCTTAGGGCCTGAAGTGCGGGAGGTCGCGGGTTCGAGTCCCGCCCGGTCCATTATTTATTATTTTCTATCTTAGCCTTGAAGAGCGGTTAAGCTTCTTTGTCTGCCAAGAGTATCTTCGCAACCTACTGCTTCTACCAAACCCGCAGGCTGCGCAGTAACGTTTAGTGACATTGAAGGAGTGTCTACCGCACCTTCTACATCTGATGTGGGTTTTTCTGCCTCCTCGTTTACCGAAGGAGGTAGTTCCTTTAACCAAAGCTAACCACCATGAAGACCTCTATTTAGGCGCAGGCGACACTAATACTACGTTATCTCCTCTTATCAAGACTAGTCCTAGTTTCTTGACTTCTCCGTCGTGTCGTACCTCTTCAGCCTCATCGAGGACGATGTTGAGGTGCTGGTCGAAGCTCCTTAGCTTACCTCTAAGCTCTCTTCCACCCTTAAGCTTAATTAATATCATGTTCCCTAAAGCTTCATTTAGTAAGTTTGCTGTTGCTAGCTCGGCCATAGCCTCTTCCCTTGCCAGTGCTCTGAAGCTTCAGGCCTCTCGATATATAGCTTTTGGTCTCCTTAGGAAGACTTTATATTATTCTCTTTCCTTAACGTCCTCTAATGTCTAAGATACAGCGACATTACCTAAGTAAACGCGATGTTAAAGGTCTGGTGGAGAAGGCTTCAAGACTCTACCCCTCTCTTGAGGATAGGTTAAGGGAGAAGGTTAGGAGTGTGTGGGAGCTCGTGAAGGTGAAGGAGATAAACATTTACTTCGTAGATGGCCTTCCCCTCCTTTTGGAAGTGGAAGACAGACTTATCCCTTCTATTCACCTCGCTGAAGCTGCCCCCTTCCCCAAAGTAGTGGTGGATATGGGGGCGGCTCCTAGGATACTGAGGGGGGCTGACGTAATGGCCCCTGGCATTAGGCAGGTTCCTGACTCCATGAATCCTGGAGATGTAGTTGCGATAGCTGAAGAGAAATTAGGCAAAGTTTTAGCCATAGGGGTGGCTCTCATGTCGGGAAGGGAAGTGATGGAGGTTAGGAGAGGTAAAGCGTTGAAGGTTCTACATAGGGTGGGCGATGAAATTTGGAAGCTAACTAGGTAGCATTGGACCAAAACCCGGAAAAGCTTTAAATAAAACCCGTCCGTGAAGATGTACGATTTACCTCTTTTATGACCAATTTTAGGTGCTGGATCATGTTCCGTGAACTGGTGGAGAATAGGGCATGGAATCTTGGACTTAGGCTAGGGACTACTACTATCGGAGTGGTCTGTAGCGATGGAGTAATATTAGTCACGGATAGGAGGGTTACGTCGGGCTTCTTCATAGCTAATAAAAGAGGGAAAAAGATCTGTAAGATAGATGATCATATAGCAGCCACTATAGCTGGCGTAGTGGCTGATGCCCAAATGCTCATTGACCGCATCAGCGCTCAGGCTAGGCTATATAAGTTAATGAATGGGAGGCCCATAGGTGTAAAGGCAGCAGCTACCTTGGCCTCTAACATTCTCTTTAGCGCTCGATACTATCCCTTCATTCTCCAAGCTATAGTTGCAGGTGTAGACGATGAGGGATCTAGGATGTTTAACTTGGATCTTTTCGGCACAATGACAGAGGAGCGCTACATAGCTACAGGCTCAGGTTCGCCTATGGCTCTAGGCGTCCTTGAAGGCGCCTACCACGATGGCATGACTGTGGCTGAAGCCATCCCAGTAGTAATAAAAGCTGTGTCCTCCTCTATGAAGTGGGATCCAGCTAGCGGTGAAGGTTTCGATGTGGCTATCATAACCAAGAAAGGAATCGAAGAGAAACCTGGAGAGACCTTGATTAAGGAGCTAGGTAGCCTTTGAACCATAAAAGGTAGTTTTCTATGCAGAGACCTAGTGGACCTTCAGCAGTTAGGGATGGTATCCTTCAATTAATCCCCAAAGAGGCTAAGGTTACAAAAGTAGAGTTTGAAGGACCTGAAGTAGTGGTTTATGCTCAAAACCCGTCGGCGTTAATGGAAGACGGTAACTTGATGAAGACCTTAGCTAGAATGATAAGAAAACGCGTAGTTTTAAAGACCGACCCTGAGATAAGGCTCCCTGAAGAGGAGGCTAAGAAAATAATCAAGGAGCTTGTCCCTGAAGACGCTGGGATTACAGAGATTATGTTTGATAAAACCATGGGAGAGGTATTAATAGAAGCCAGGAAGCCTGGCTTGGTTATAGGGAAAAGCGGCTCTCTTCTTCGCCAAATACTAATGAAGACACTCTGGAGACCTGTGGTTCTGCGAACTCCACCTCTCCATTCTCATATAGCGTATCAGGTTGCTCGCTTCATATATAGGAATAGCAGCTACCGTCAAAAAATATTGAAAAATATCGGCCTACGTATCCATAGACCTATGTTAACCAAGAAAGGCAGAGTGAGGATAAAGGCTCTAGGAGGCTTCTTAGAGGTAGGTAGATCTGCTCTTCTCTTGGAGGCGGATGAAACCAAGGTGCTTTTGGACTGTGGGGTTAAACCTGGTGCCTTCTCACTCTCAGAGGAGTTTCCTAGCTTATGGGAGATCGACCTCGACAACCTTGATGCAGTGGTCATAACTCACGCTCACTTAGATCACTGCGGCGCTCTTCCATTCCTCTTTAAGTACGGATATCGAGGACCCGTATACTGTAGTAGGCCTACTCAGATGCTTATGGCCCTCATCCTACTTGACTACTTAGACGTTGCTTCAAGGGAAGGTAGAACCCCTCCCTACGATATAAAGGATATCAAGACTGCCCTCCTACACACTATTCCTCTTAACTATGGAGAGGTTACAGACGTAGCCCCTAATGTTAGATTAACCCTACATAATGCTGGTCACATCTTAGGCTCGGCTATAGTCCACCTCCATATAGGCGACGGCCTTCACAACGTAGTCTATACAGGTGATTTCAAGTTCGCTAAAACTAGGCTTCTTGAAGCATCAACCTACGTTTTTCCTAGGCTTGAAACCTTAATCATGGAGAGCACCTACGGCGCTCCCGATGACGTTATGCCCGCCCGTCAACAAACTGAGGAAACTTTCATTAATGCAATCAACAGAACTCTCAGTAGAGAGGGGAAGGTACTGATACCCGTGCTATCAGTGGGTAGAGCCCAAGAGATGATGTTGGTGCTTGTAGAAGCCATTATGCAAAACCTGATTCCTTCAGTCCCTATATACATAGAAGGGATGGTACAAGAAGCTACTGCTATTCATACTGCTTACCCTGAAGAACTTGCCAGAGAAGTTAGGAACAAAATTTTCTACGAAGAGCAAAACCCCTTCCTCTCTGAGAACTTTATAACTGTCAAGAGCCGCAGCGCTAGGCCTGATATTGTAGAGGGGGAACCCTGCATAATTATGGCTACCTCTGGCATGCTAAATGCAGGTCCTGCCGTAGAGTACTTCAGGCTATTGGCCTCTGACGAGAAGAATAGCTTGATTTTCGTAAGCTACCAGGCTGAAGGTACCCTTGGTAGAAGGGTGCAGAGCGGTGTTAGAGAAGTTACCGTTAGCGGACCTGAAGGTAAACCTGAAGTGGTTAAAGTGAATTGCGAAGTGGTGAGTATTGAAGGTTTCTCGGGCCATAGTGACCGAAAACAATTATTAAAGTTTGTTCAACGGGTCGTCCCTAAGCCTTCAAGGATCCTGGTTTGCCACGGAGAAGAGACTAAGAGCCTAAACTTAGCGAATACTATACAGAGATTTTTCAAGGTTCCCACGATAGCTCCTATGCCGCAGGAAACCATTAGGTTGAGGTGAACTAAATGTCCATTCACCTCATAAACTTGCCTAGACGCATAGTTGTAGGCGACGGCGTACTAAAGATGCTTGGTAACACTTGTAGAGAGCTAGGTTTTCATGGTAACTTAATGGTGGTCACTGGAGACATGACTCTTCAAGCGGCTGGTAATGAAGCTCTGTCAGCTCTCTCCTCAGCCAAGATAGATTATGACCTCGTGGTGATAGACGACCCTGATGCAGGGTGGGTGGAGAAGGTTGTTAAGCTAGCTCAGGATAAACGGCCTTCTGCCATTATAGGTGTAGGCGGAGGTTCCATCATTGATGTAGCTAAGCTAGCAGCAGCGAAGACTGGATTAAACTTTGTGAGCGTCCCAACATCAGCCTCACATGACGGGATAGCTTCCCCCAGAGCATCGGTTAAAGGTCTAGGCACTTACGGGTCGGTGGAGGCCCAAACTCCATCAGCTATTATAGCCGATGTCTCAGTCATAAAGAGGGCGCCTCGACGCCTCATCATAAGCGGGTGTGGAGATGTTGTGGCTAAGATAACAGCTGTGAGCGACTGGCTCTTGGCTCACAGACTTAAAGGTGAATATTACGGCGAGTATGCTGCTTCTTTGGCTAGGATGTCGGCCCACCTAGTTATGAAAAGTGCTAGGGAGATAGCAAACCTAACTGATGAAGGTATACGTACACTCCTCGAGGCTTTAGTGTCCTGTGGCGTAGCTATGTGTATAGCAGGCTCCTCTAGACCATGCTCAGGCTCGGAACACCAGTTTAGCCATGCTCTCGACATAGTGGCTTCAAGGCCAGCTCTACACGGGGAACAGTGCGGCGTAGGTACCATAATGATGGCCTATCTTCACGGCCTTGATTGGCGTAGGATAAGATCGGTGTTAAGGTCCATAGGTGCCCCCACCAACGCTGAAGGGCTGAAGGTGTCATCCAAGATGGTGATAAAGGCGCTCACGATGGCCCATAAGATAAGGAACCGCTACACAATTCTCGGCGAGACAGGGTTAACAGAGTCAGCTGCTGAGAGGCTTGCTAGAGTAACAGGTGTAATAGAATAGGAGGTAGGTCTCAACGGAAGGTAAAGATCGAATCGTGACTTTAGTGGGCGAGCTTCAAGCTAGGGTAGGCTACCGCTTCATTAATGGTGAACCTCCTCAAGCCTGTAGAGGCTGTAATCTATACCAGGTTTGTGTGGGAAGGCTTGAGCCAGGCGTGGTTTACGAAGTGGTAGCAGTTAGGGAGAAGAAGCATCCATGTAAAATACATGAAGGAGGAGTAAGGGTAGTGGAAGTAGTGGAGGCACCTATCGAATTAGCTCTGCCTCCAAAATTAGCCTTAGAGGACCTGGTGGTGTGGTTCCGTCCACAAAAATGTAGTGAAGTCACCTGCCGCTTCCATCGTTTATGTTCTCCACCAATGATAAGTAAGGGTGAGAAGTTCAGGGTAATTAAGGGTGATCTAGGTAAGCTTCCTTGCCCTAGAGGGCTAGGATTGGTTAAGGTTCTTGTGAAGCGGGAGCCTCGCTCTTCTTAATAGTGTAGGTTTCGTGGAACCTCACTGCCTGGATTTGAGGCATATACCTCTGAATATCGATAACTAGGCCTCGTTTAGCGTACTGCAAGTCTTCAAGCGTAAAGGCTTCTTCAGGCACTTCTATGTCCAGCACGTTTTCCTCAAGTTTGATCTTAAACCTGTCTTTAGGTATCCTCCTAAATCTTCGGTGGAGAAGCTCTAACACTTTGTCTTCGTTTCCCTCGATCTTCGACACTACTTTTACCTCATATACTATGGAGTGACCTGCTAGTGGATGATTAAAGTCTAGTATTACTCTACCTCCACCTATGCTTCTAACAAGGCCTAATCTTCCATCAAATTCTATGCGAGCCCCAAGCCTAGGTGTTATACCTCTTCGCGCTAACTCTCTAGCTGGAACCGTCCTAACCTTGCTGGGATCCCTCTCTCCGAAGGCTTTCTCGGGCGGTATCTCTACGGTCTTCTCTTCTCCTACCTCCATCTGGGTTAAGGCTTCATCTAAGCCTTCAAGTACCCATCCTTCACCTACGATGACCAGCTGCGGCTCGTAAATACCATCTTCACGGTAGAACCTGGCTTCCTTAGCTACATCTTCTTTAGTTAAGTCTATGATCTCGCCGGTTTCCTTTACTTTTGCGACGTAATCTATCAATACATAGTCTCCCTTTTGAATCGGCACTTTAAGCACCCTCGCCCCCTTTAGGGGTAAGCGTATTATATTTTTTCAGCTCTCTTCCATCTTCCTCCTTAAACCTACTCCTCTACATAGGATGTTGGAGGTTTTCCCTAATCCTCCTTCCACCTCTACAGTAACTCCTAGCAGGATCTTAACTACTTCCATACACGTCAAGGCATGAAGAGTTAATTCGCTAACCCTTACCTCAGATTTCCCGTCGGCTAAAGCCATGTAGACTATGAGTTGATCACCCATATATCGATCTATTGAAGCTCCCGAGCTCAACTGTTTTATTAAGGATTGAGCAGCCTCTAAACCGACCTTCTCAGCAGGTTTACCTCTCTCGCCTAGGCTATCGGCACCAAGTAAAGCCCCCTCATTAGTTTCAGCTCTAAGCAGTATCCCGCATCCAGGGTCTAAGCTACACTTAGGGTGCTCTGGCTGTAGCACTTCATGCTCTATTTCTACATCACCATATCCAGCTTCAGTTAAAGCCTTCTCGGCACTTTTTGCCATCCTCTCAACGATGTGTCCAGGTAGCTTACAACTATAAGCTATGCCTGTTATCTTAACTACCTTACCTGGCTTAAGCATAGATATGGTCCTCAGCTTGTCCACAGGCTCCATAACTGCTCTCACTACGCCTCCTCCTCTAGGGTAAAACCCTCTTCTAAGTAAGGAGACTTGGCAATGGTAATTCATCTTCGCTAGGATGGGCAAAAGTAAGCGCTGAACGTAATCGATGGGAGGAGCCATAGGGTTATTAGTACCTCCCTTAACCTCTACCATCACCCTTTTAGGGGAGAAGGCCGAAGCTGGTAATAGACTCTGCAACACTAGCGTAGTTGCACCAGCCGTTCCCACGTCAAAGTAAAATCTACCTCCACGAGGCCTACCTGGAGTAAAGATTAGCTCCCTTGAACCTACCCTTAACCCTTCAACCTTAGCTCCTACAAGTTCAGCTACCGCCTTAATTGCCGTTAAGTGTTGCGGCCTTAACCCCGGGTTGCTTCTCTTAGCTCGTATGTTGTATATCCTGAGAGGTACTCCTGATACTGCCGACAATGCTATGCTTAGTCTAAGTATCTGTCCTCCCCCTTCAAGCATGCTACCATCGATATCTATCCTCATCCTTCTCCCCTCCTCGCAGCTTTCACTGCTTCTACTAATACTTCCTTCACTCCTAAACAGCGTAAAGCAACCATTTTAGGCAGGTTCCTTAATCCAAGCTCATCTTCCACTTCCTTGATCTGCCTCTCCGAGGCTAAGTCCACCTTATTAAGAACAGGGAGGTGAGGTATATCCTTGAGAACTTCCACCGCCCCTCTATAGATGTTTACCTGCTCCTTAATGGTGTACCCAGAGGTTTCAGATGGATCTATCATGAATATCACTGACTTAGCTAAATGTCTAAGCGCAGCTATAGCTTGCTGCTCCGCCCTATTACGCTTATAAATTGGTCTATCAAGGAGGCCGGGTGTATCTATGATCTGTACTCTAACTCCTCCAAGGTCAAGGTGTCCTACAAGAACCTGTCTAGTGGTAAATGGGTAGGATGCTATGTCAGGCTTGGCTGTGGACACGCATTTGACGAAGCAGGACTTTCCCACGTTGGGTGCGCCAGCTACTACTACTGTTAGTCCTTCAGGATCTATGGATGGTAGCTTTCTAAGCTTAGCTCCAGCCTCCTTTATTAAGGCTAAGTCTTTATCAAGTTTCTTGAGCACTGAGCTTAACCTACCGTAAAAGGCCTTCCTTATCCTAGCTGCTTCATGAACCTCCCTAGCCCGCTTAACCATCCTAAGATGGTCCTTCAATAACCTCTTCACGATAGTTTCAGCTCGCTTTATTCTGGCTAAGGCTTTCCTTAGGTTATCTACCCCTACCACGGCATCAGCTACTTCTCTGTAAAATGGATGCAGGTCACTAATCCTCGGTGTCTCCGCTACTACTTTATGTAACCTATTGATAACGATGTTACCAGCGGAGGTAATTCTTGTCTCTTCCTTAATCTTAGCCTTCAAATCCTTAGGTGTTCTTCTTGGAATTTTCACCTCTCTTTTCCTAGCTCTTCTAAAGGCTAAGTCTATAAGTTCACGGCTTCTAAGGGGGTCAGGCATGGAGGAGAAGGGTTGTTCCAATTTACCTCCTCCTAAATAGAACCTCTCCTTCTACGCTACGTACCTCGAGGACTCTATGATAAGGTATTTGTACCTCAACACCGTTCTCCTCATACACGAAAAAGTACCTTCCAACCTCCTTGATGGAAGACCCTGCAATAACTTTTACATCTCCTGGAGCCCCTCGATGTACGATGACGACTTGATAACCGCCTAAACCGAGGCTCCATTTAAGCTTGTTTAACATTTCCCTTACGGTAACCATTTTGATTCACTACTGCATCCCCTGCTATAAAGCGTTGGCTGGGAAATCTTAAAAGGTGGAGGGATATGGAATGTGTGCTTGGAGGCGTACTTATGGAGGCTTCGTTTCCTAACAGGATACCCTTGGCTGTAGGAGCTACTACTGTAGGAGTAAGGTGTAGTGAAGGGGTGGTGTTAGCATCTGAAAAGCGGGTCTCATATGGGCTAACAGTGACAAGCAAATCTGCTAAGAAGGTTTTCAGGGTTACCGATAGGATGGGGATAGCGTGTGCTGGCCTAATAGGAGATATGCAGGCGATTGCAAGGACACTGGCTGTGGAAGCTAGCCTCTATGAACTTAACTTCAATCGTAAGATGGCTATTAGGTCAGCAGCCAAGCTGTTGGCAAATATCCTGTTTAGCCAGCGCTACATGCCTCTATTCAGCGAAACCTTACTTGGAGGCATAGACCTTGAAGGCCCCCATCTCTTCATCTTAGATCCTCTTGGCTCTCTAATAGAGGATGACTATGCTGCCATAGGCAGTGGAGCCTCAGTGGCCATAGCTATCCTTGAGACCGAGTATAAGCGAGACATGAACCTAAAGCAGGCTGAAGATCTGGCAGCCAAGTCTATTAAGGTGGCCATCGAGAGGGATGCCTTGTCTGGCGATGGCATAGACTTGCTATCCATATCAAGTGGAGGAATTGAGGAGCGCTTTACACCCTTAAAGTAGAGCATAGTGGAGGAGACATGTACCTCTCTCCTCAAGTAAAGTCTCTTCTTGTTAAGCAACGTTACCACCTCGTTGGCCGCCACGAGCATGCCGCGGTTAAGAAGTGCCATTGGCTTCACAAGGCTTTAACGGAAGATAAGCTATGCTATAAGAGCTGGTACGGCATACAGAGCCATCGTTGTGTACAGTTTACACCTATGCTCTCATGCCCTAACGCCTGCCTCCACTGCTGGAGGATTGAACGATCAGACCCAGGAGTATCATGGGATGAACTGAGGCTGCCTCCTATCGATAAACCTGAAACTTTAATCGAAGGAGCGTTGAAGGAACAGCGCAGGATTGTCAGTGGTTATAAGTCAAACCCGAAGGTGGATAGGAAACGCTTTGAAGAGGCTTTACATCCTAGACACTTTGCCATATCGTTGGCTGGTGAGCCCACGCTTTACCCTTACATAGATGACCTTCTAGGCCTATTACGATCTAAGGGTTTCACTTCTTTCCTAGTGACCAACGGCCTATACCCTGAAGTGCTCTCTTCTCTGAGCAATGAACCTTCACAGCTCTACGTGTCTATCAACGCTCCTAACGAGACCCTATACAGGAAGGTCTGTAGACCTTCCATGAGCGATGCCTGGCAGAGGCTTAATGAAACCTTAAGCCTACTGAGCACTTTCAAGTGCCCTACAGCGTTAAGATTGACCTTAATAAAAGGCGTTAATGACGTTGATATAGAAGGCTATGCTTCGCTCATTGAAAAGGCTAATAGCCATTACGTAGAAGTTAAAGCCTACATGTACTTAGGTTTCTCGAGGTATAGACTCAAGCTTGGAAACATGCCTAGACATAGCGAAGTGGTCAGGTTTGCCCATCTTCTATCTCAACATATAGGCTATGAGGTCCTAGAGGACTCTCTACACTCAAGGGTAGTGCTGCTCTCCAGGCTTCCTAAACCAATTGAGGTAGCGTGAAGAGGCTTTCTCTATGTCCAAGGAGCTTAGAGAAAGGTTAGATAGGTATCTAAATTCGCTAAAAAAGACATTAAGCCAGGTTAAACTTGCCGAGCTCGAAGTGAGCGTGGATGGCAACAAGGTTAGGACGGTGCTCGACTTAGTGGAAAGGTATTATCGTGATGCTCTACATTATTTGGAGGAGGGGGACTTAACAACTAGCTTGGTATGCGTAGTATATGCTGAAGGCCTTCTTGATACCCTAAGAGTTTTAGGTTTAGCCTCCTTTAAATGGCCCTTTGAAGCTTAGGTGAGGTGTCATGGTTAAGAAAGTAATGGTTGCAGGCGTGTTCGACCTAATTCATCCTGGCCACCTATACCTCTTATGGAAGGCTAAAGAGATGGGCACAGTAGTCGTCGTAGTAGCTCGCGACTCTACTGTAGAGAGAGTTAAGGGTAGGAAACCTATTGTACCGGAAGATCAGCGCCTAGAAGTAGTTAGTAACTTGAAGCCTGTGGATCAGGCGGTCTTAGGTCATGAAGGTGATTTACTCAGGGTGGTTGAAGAAGTTAAGCCAGACGTGATCCTCCTAGGCCCAAATCAGCCTTTTAATGAAGAGTGGTTAGAGGAGGAACTTAATAGGCGAGGTTTAAACGTAGAAGTGGTCAGGTTGAAGGAGGCTTATAGAGGCTGTCGCTTTTATAGCTCATCCCAAATAATAGAAGAAGTGTTGGCTAGGGCTGAGCGCAGGTTTAATGAACCAACCGGATCTCGGCCTTGATCCTATCCCCATCCTTGAGGCTTAAAGCTCTCCTCACGTTAATGGGGGCGATGAATTCCAAGGTATCTTTACCGTAATGAGTTCGCCTTGCTATAACTATTGCACCCTCTACTGTTCCATTTATCGTAGCTCTAAAACACTTGACGGGGCCGTATGTTCTATCCCCATCGCTAAACCCTTCAATTTCTATTCCTCTAAAATGTTCCAATGTTTCTCTGGCTCTGAGGCTTTTAGTATCGCTTAGCTTTACGTTCAGAGTCCCTGGATAAGGATCGAAACCTAGCTTAGCGATGAACTGTCTTCTGTAACCTTCACGGCTCACGTAGTAAGCTCCTTCACCCAATCCCGTGAATATCTCTCCTTCAACAGTAAGCTCACCTACCTCTTCCTCAAACAACCTCTTCAACTCCGCATAAACCTCCTTTAAAGCCTCTACGCCTTTCTCTGTCAGCATCACCGTCTGTCCTCTACGTAAAACCTCCCTTTTAACCAATCCCTGCTTTTCAAGCTCTATCAACCTCCTTGAGGCTGTCTGTTGAGAGATACCTAGAGCCTTACCGAAGGCGGCGCTATTGATCGCTACTGGATGCTTAGTTGCCCCCAACACTGCTAGACGGTATAGTGAATCCCAAAGTTCAGGGGCGATGTTCATTCAGCCACCTCTTTAGCCATTTTTGAAGCTAAAGCGTGAGCAGCTAGGATAGGTTCAGGTAGTCTTTTCCCAGGCAAAGTGGCTTCCAACACGAGTCTCACAGCAGTTTCTAAGCTTATCTTGTGTCCTATGCTTACGTACACAGGTCTGGACCCCTTTTTCGTCCAAACGGCTGCTCCTATTACTTTTCCGTCTCTTGGATCTATCAAAGGGGCTCTATTTCCTTCAAGAGCCCCCTCTTCACCCCACAGCCTTTTCTTAGCTACTCCTATGGTAGGTAAATCCAATACTACACCTATATGAGTAGCTAAACCGCAACGGTATGGGTGGGCTAAGCCTTGTCCATCGATGAACATGAGCTGTGGCTTAACTTTAAGCTTGCTGAAGGCAGCAAAGATCACGGGAGCTTCTCTAAATGATAGGAGGGTAGGTATGTAGGGGAAGCGTTCCTCAAGCACGACGCTACTTTCCTCCGCTGCCTTCCAGTCACGGTATCTAAGCACGACTATGGCCCCTATCACTCGGCCTTTTCTAAAAGCTGCATCGGCACCGGCTATGTAGGTTAATTGACGTGGGAGCTCATCAACCTCTATGGTTTTCGAAGCTATTAGTTGTTGAGCCTTCCTAGCCTTGGAGATATCAAAGTTTTTAGGTACTTTTACACGTCTATCGTCAAGGCTGTACATTTATCTTAACACCTATAAACACAGGACCTCTAATATCTATCCGGCCACCCTTACTTTGCACATACCTCCTGGCTGTTTCCTCGATGTAAATGTTCACGTCGCTAGGTGTGCGCGCAATTTTCACTCTGATATTTACTTCACCGCCAGTGGGGGTTTTTTTCTCTGCTTCGGCAGCTGCCTTAGCTGCTATTGCGTAAGCGTAACTTAACCCTGAGTCCACACCCTCCTTTCTGGCATCCATTACCTCTGGTTTTTCATCCATCCCTGTGGGTGGTAATCCGAGAATGTTTCCTTTATATACATAGACCTTATTGAAGGCGGCTGGGCCTGTCAACTTGACACCTGGGTCATACTCATACACCTTAGCTTCAACCTTCATTCCCCAAGCTTCTCCTTTAAACGCTTGAAACTCGCAAGGACTAGATGCGTCGCGATATTTCTGTAAAGTATCAGTTATGGAGATGGCTAGGAGCTTGCCTTCACGGGTAGAGGGTTCCTCTTCTAAGCGAATCATGGAGGCCAGTTCTTCGTCACTTAGCGACCACTCCTCGTAAAACTGAGGATAGACTAGCTTCCTTACGTCGTCATAGCCGTAAAGTATCATTGCTACCCTTTCTACCCCGATTCCTAAGTTCAACACTGGGTACTCGAGCTTGTAATGTGCTAGAGCAATAGGGCTGTAGAGCCCAAAGTTAGCTACCTCTACCCACTCGCCTCGATATTTGACGTAGGTCTCATGCTCTGTCTCAGGCGCATAGTATTTAGCTGTAACCTTCTTCCGCACATGTTTAAACTCCTTGAAACCGAACTGTCTAAGCACCGCCTCTGCTAGCTCTATTCCTTCCTCTACGTCCAGCTCCTCATCCATGACTACGCAGGAGGCAGCATGATGGGTTCTAAGATGAGTCTCATCTTCACGTTGCTCTCTCCTGAACCTTACCCCTACGCTGAAAAGCTTAATAGGTAAGGTCTTTTTGTGTTGTAAAGCCGATAGGGTGAGGAACCAAGACGTGGTCATGTGAGACCTTAAAGTCAATAAGGTAGGTTCAGGCCTGAGTTCTTTAAACTCAGGGAGTGCCTCGCTTAGAATTCTCGTCGCTATAACATCGCTTACTGCTAAGGCTTCAGCAATGCGTTCTACGAGGTCGTCTGAGCCTACTTCGCCTTTCTTGTAGGCATGTAAGACTTCTTGGAGCTTCCTCACTTTTGACTCATCGATCTCGATCCCTAAAGCTTGAAGAAGTTTAAGTTTATCTTTACCTATTCCTATATCAGGCCTGGGCAGTACAGCAAGATAGTAACATCTATCGAGAATAGCTAGAGCCTCAGGGCCATACTGCTTCTTTACATCTTCCTCCTCCACAATAACCGGGTTAAGAATTTCTTCGAACCCTAAACGTAGGTAGGCTTCTCGAAACTTTTGGAGGATCTCCATCAATGGATGAGGCTTACCTTTAACGTAAGCTATCAAGGGCTTTCTTCTAGCGAAACGTTTACCAACAAGCTTCCCGGTCTCAAGCCAAGTTTCCTCAAAGTTCTGCTCGGCTTTTTCAAGTATCTCGGTGAACCTTAACCTAACCATGATTACTCGTCCCCCTAAGCCTCTCCTCCAACCTTCTCAAGTCTTGTCGTAGTCTATTGCGCTGGGTAGCTAAGGCGACATCTCCTCTTGTAACTTCCGTGAGTCTTCTTACCTGGTCAACTTTGTGTTTAATATCAGGCAATGCGCTTCTATAAAGCTCAAGCTCCCTTAACGCTCCGTAGAAAGCTTCCATGATCTCAAGCCATCTCTCAGCCTCTTCAATCTTATCTTTCCTAAGCGAATCAATCACCCTTCTCCTAGCCTCTCCCACCACCTCTGTCAAGCCGTATATGTAGGGCTTAAGAGGTACATTGAGCTCAGCTGGACTTGGCGGGCTCTGCCCTTGGTATACCCTATAAAACGTCAAGGCTTCCACGTACTCCTTCAAGGCTTGGGGTAAAGGTCCTTCATAGAGGTACTCTATCTGTCCTTCAATTTGCTTCAAAGCCTCATTAAGTAGACTGCTGGCTTTCCTTATCAGTTCATCAGCTTCCTCTAACCGCTCAGAGTGTATTGAGATCACCGCGTCTCCAGCTGCCTTTATGATCCTTCTCGACGTAGATACTAAGTAGTCCTTTAGCTTCTCTTTTCGTTCAAGGTCTTCACTCAACTTAGAGAGGAGCTTCCTGAGTTCGACCTTAAGCTCCTTCATCGTCAACCTTACCACTAGCTTAAGCTACTATGCAGCGTTACGCTGAGGCAAGCTTAATTTCTTCGCCTCTATCAAGGCGGTGAGGTAGCGGGCCCGGCGGGATTTGAACCCGCGACCACTCGGTTAAGAGCCGAGCGCTTTCGGCTTTCCTCTACCGTGCTAAGCTACGGGCCCACTTGGTGGGGTGGGAAATCCCTTATAAAAGCTTTCCATGGTTCAACGCACCTTAACGTCAATGACCACTTGCCACTCTCTCGGAGCTACTTGTCTGACGAAGCCTCGATGAAGTATACCGTACACTCTTCTACCTGCATCTCTAATCTTCCTTGCAAGGTAGTCCTCGATATCCTCAAACGCGTGAGCGAAGGTATAAACATGAATAACCCCTCCCTCTGGCTTTAAAGCAAGACACGCTGCGTCGAGGAAGTCTAGAGCTTGACTTGGATGGTTCATGATAACTCGGTCAGCTATGCCTCTAAGGATCGTGGAGGCCACTTGACGAGCATCACCATGAACAGCTTCGACCCTGTCTTGAACTTTATTGACTCTGATGTTTTCTAGTAGAAGCTGGTAGGCTCGAGGATTTATGTCTACGGCATAAACTTTGGCTCCTCGAAACTTAGCGATCTGTATGGCGTAGGGCCCTACACCGCTGAAGAGATCTACTACTACTTCTCGGCTATTAACCAGCTCTACCACTCTCCTTCGTTCAGTAGCTAACCTGGGGCTGAAGTAAACTTCCTTTAGATCTACTTTGAAAAGGCAACCGTGCTCCTTATGTACAGTTACAGGCTTATCTATACCACCTATGAATTTAAGAGGTCTTACTCTAAATTCCCCCTCCACCGCTCCTGCTTTCTTGTAGATGGATTTGACGTGAGGATGTATCCTCATGATTCCCTCTGCTATCAACGCTTCTTCTCCTTCAAGCTCTGGCGGGATCTCTATCACAACTATGTCACCTATGATGTCGAAGGAACCTGGTAATGATGCCAGCTTATAAGGAGGTAGAAGGTCTTTTAGGGCTTCCATTAGGTCTTTAGGTCTATGAGGGGCGGCTTTAAAGAGAGTTTTGACAACCTCTATTTGAGGATACACTGCTTTTAGCTCTTCTAACTCCCTCTCCTTGATTGCCCTGCTCACAGGGATTAGGAGATGTTCACCCTCCTTCTTAATGAGGACATCTCTGTTTAAGAGCTCTAACCTTGCTAAACACTTTCTGATCTCCTCTCCTTTCTCTTTGACCACCTTTACCCCTATGCTCTCAATGAGATGTTTGGTCAACACAAGGCCCCTTCAATACAGAGCCTTGTCTGGGAAGCCGTATCTCCCTCTTAGAGGGACGAAGACACATCCTCCTAGACTTCTCATCTTAACTTCCCCTTCCTCGTCTTTCTCCACGAGGACTAGATCCTGGTAAAAGCCTGGGCCACCCACAGGTATGACAAGTCTACCTTTAGGCTTCAGCTGGTCTATGAGCGGTCTAGGCACATCGGGTGAGGCGGCAGTTACTATTATGGCATCGTATGGTTTAGCTGGTTCATAGCCGAGGCTTCCGTCGCCATGAATCACTGTGACTCGATCGGCATAGCCAAGTCGCTTTAGGTTCTCTTCAGCCATCTTGGCCAGCTCCTCTATGAGCTCCACGGTGTAGACGTGTCCTTTGATCTCTGAGTCTTCTGGGGCTACCATCTCGGCGTAAACAGCAGCCATATAGCCGCAGCCACCGCCAACCTCCAATACTTTGTCTCCTGGCTTCAATCGGACAGCTTCTATTAGCCAAGCGGTCATGTGTAAGGCGCTGGTGGTCTGTCCATAGCCTATGGGCAGAGGACTATCTATATAGGCGTGCCTTCTATGCTCAGGAGGGAGAAATTCCTCTCTGGGAACCTTTAACATGGCTTTGGCTATTGCTTGACTTTTAATTACCCCTGCCTCTATCAGCCTCTTAATGGCTGCTTCGCGCTCCTTCCCAGTACTCGACAACCTTTCTCCCTGAGAGTGCTTTTAATAAGGGGTTATTTGAGCTTAGGGATTGATGAGAACCGCTGAAGTTTTTAAGGCAAGGGGGCATCCTAACGTTAAGGCTACTCACAGATCAACGTTAGAGATCACTAAAGACCCTTATTTGTCTCCTAGAGGTGACTGTATCGTAGCCATAGCTGCGGAGAAGGCAGCTCGGGACTTATCGTTAGAGTTTAAAAAGTTGGCTTCGAGGGAGGGGAGCGTTATTACTTTGATGATTGAGGCTGAGGGGTTATCTGACGTAGTGAGGGGCTATGGCTCAGCTATGATGGTTTTTAACGACGAAAGAAGCATTGTGTTCAGGAAGAGCAGCTATATATGCGGAAGGACGGTGATGGTGAAGGCTGATAAGGCTGCAGCCGATCTAGACAGAAGGTTAGTGGAGCTTCTAAAAGATCCCTCCGTGGAGGTTATGGTTATAATCGAGGCAGAGTCTGTAGGTTAAAACTTAAAGTAGGCCTCTAAAGTAACCCTACCTTTCCCTGCCTTAAACGCTTTAATCGCTCTCTCCACCGCATTCATTACCCTATCCTCTGAGAAATCGTGTTCTCTACAGAGGAACCTTACAACTTCTCCTTTATCCGGTTCTCTCCACTCTAGCTTATAATCGGAGGTTACGTCAGGGCTCAAGAAAAGTTTCTTTATTTCCTTGGGATCAAAAGGAAACTCTACGTCTTTCAGCGTGGAAAGCACGTTTTCAAGCGAGCCTTGTTCCTTTACTAGTTTAAGGGCTTTCTTAGGCCCTATCCCTTTAACACCCTCAGGGTTATAGTCAGTGCCTACAAGTATACCTACGTCTACCAATTGCTCTCTTGTTATCTCTAGCTCTTTGAGTAGCTGCTCTAGCTCTATGAGTTCAGGTTTAACCTCTATGTAAACATCCTTCCTGGGTAGCTTCCTCCTCCCCGTGATCGTTACGTTTCTCACCAATCTTGGGGCCCCAAACAGGAGAGAGTCATAGTCCTGGCTGGCTGCCGCGTATACGTCTCCCTTAGCAGCCATGTAAGCTGCTTGGGCTTCTCCTTCTGACGGTGCTTGAATCCAAGGTACGCCCATGGTGTCTAGGAGCTTCTTGGCATCTTCAACCATCTCCTCGGTTAATTTGCCTGTTTGTTGAGCATAAGTTTTAGCTGCTTTAAGGTCTCCTCGAGCTAAGGCTTCTTCATATTTGCGCTCAGCTTCCTCCTTATGCATCTTCCTCCTTAGCACTTCTAGCTCTTTGATCTCGGGAGGCTTACCGTCGAAGACGTACACAGGCTTAATGCCCATCTCCAACAGGTTAACGGTCCTATAAAATAAGCCTGATAGGTGGCTGGTTATTCTTCCTTGACTATCCATGAGGAGGGTGCCATCGGGCTGACGTATAATAGCCAAGAACTGGTGCAACGTATTGTAGGCATCTATAGCTATAGCTCTACCGTTAAGGTCTTGAAGAGTGATCTCTCTCTTAGGTACAAGATCCTTTAAATCTACGCCCAAGTTTTAGCCCTCTTCAGGTTTCTTTATTAAGGTCACCGATTTTAGGTTCTTCTTTATCGTGGAGACTCTTACCACATCACTAAGCTCCAATTTAAGTAAAGCTTTAAGGACCTCTCTCTGCGAAACATCGCCGAGCATGGCTTTAAGCATGGTGTAGAGCTCTTTATCCTTCGCTACCCCTCCTCTCCGCCTAAGTAGATCTACTATTATTTCCTCGAGAGGAATGGACATCCATGCAGACAAGGTTGGGCCCTCTAAACGAAGGATAGTGGGGCTCTAGGTCTCTGGGCTTGCAGCTTCTTTGCTTGTTGAGCCCAGTTGCGGTATTGGTTTAGCATGGTTTCGGTTATGGTTGAAGGGACTCTCTTAAGCGCCTCTATGAAATGACTTCTACTTACCTTGGCTATATTAAGGTCTTCTCTAAGCGCCATCATTGCTGCTTCGCGGCATAGACTCTCTATATCCGATCCTGCATAGCCCTCTGTCATCTTAGCTAACTCCTCGAGGTTAACATCTGAGTCTAAGGGCATGTCCTTGGTATGGATCTTGAAGATCTCTATCCTAGCGTTTAGGTCCGGTGGAGGCACATAGACTAGTCTATCGAACCTTCCAGGTCTTAGCAGGGCTGGGTCCAGCATGTCAGGTCTATTGGTTGCCCCTATCACTACTACGTTGTCTAACCTCTCAACTCCATCTAGCTCTGTCAGGAGCTGGGTGATGACTCGCTCGGTAACCATGGAGTCGCCGTAGCCATATCCTCTAATTGGGACTATGGAGTCTAATTCATCGAAGTATATTATGCAGGGTGCTGCCATCCTAGCTTTACGAAAGATTTCCCTTATGGCTCTCTCAGACTCTCCTACCCATTTGCTGAAGATCTCAGGTCCCTTAACGCTTATGAAATTCGCTTCGCTCTCCGTGGCTACTGCTCTTGCGAGGAGAGTTTTACCGCATCCGGGTGGACCATAAAGCAGTATGCCTCGTGGCGGCTTAATCCCAAGCCTCTTAAACGCTTCAGGATGCTTTAAGGGGAGTTCCACAGCTTCTCTAAGTTCTTGTTTCACGTCTTCTAAGCCTCCTATGTCGCTCCACTTGACTGCTGGGACTTCAACGTACACCTCTCTCATAGCAGTGGGCGTTATCTCTTTGAAAGCGTCTAGGAAGTCCTGCATGGTTACTTTAAGCCCCTCTAAAACCTCCAAGGGTATTCTGTCCTGCTGTAGGTCTATCTGAGGTAAATATCTCCTAAGCGCCTTCATTGCTGCCTCTCTACAAAGAGCTGCTAAGTCGGCGCCTACATATCCATGGGTTATCTCAGCTAGTTTCCTCAGGTCTATGTCTTCAGCCAGGGGCATGTTTCTGGTATGTATCATGAGTATCTCGTAGCGACCCTGCTTATCAGGCACACCTATCTCTATTTCTCGGTCAAAGCGTCCTGGCCTTCTAAGTGCTGGGTCGATGGCGTTGATCCTATTAGTTGCTCCTATGACTATAACATTACCTCTAGCCTCTAACCCATCCATCAAAGCTAAGAGCTGAGCTACAACCCTCTTCTCCACTTCACCTGTAACTTCTTCGCGTTTGGGAGCTATGGCATCTATTTCGTCGATGAAGATGATAGAAGATGGATGTTTCTTTGCCTCATCAAATACCTCTCTCAGTCTCTGCTCAGACTCTCCATAGAACTTGCTCATAATCTCAGGTCCATTTATAGCTATGAAGTAAGCATCAGTTTCGTTGGCTACTGCTCTTGCGAGGAGAGTTTTACCGCATCCGGGTGGACCATAAAGCAGTACGCCCTTAGGAGGCTCGATTCCAAGCCTCTTAAAGAGCTCAGGATGCTTTAAGGGGAGTTCCACCATTTCCCTTATCTTCTGCACTGCTTCGTGAAGGCCTCCGATATCTTCATAGGTTACCCTGCTAACCCTAGCTTCTTCTGCTGGTTTTTCTAGTAAGATGACGTTGGTGTCCTCGGTAGGTATGACTACAGCTCCTGAAGGCTTAGTGGAAACTACAACGAAAGGTATAGCTTGCCCCAATACTGGTATCAAGACGCTGTCTCCTTCGACCAACGGGTAGTCTATAAGCCTTCGCTTTACGAAATTAGTGAAGCTTTGGTCAACCGATATAGTAAAGGACTGCGGCGCTAGCCTAACCATGGAGGCTGGCACTACCTTAGCCTTTTTTACCGTTACCCTATCTCCAATACTTACACCTGCGTTCCTCCTTGTGAGCCCATCCATTCTAATGAAGTTAGACCCCTGATCTTCCGTGTAAGCCGGCCATACCACTGCGGCGGTACGCTTCTTTCCCTCTATCTCAACTATATCTCCTGGGCTTACTCCTATCATCCTCATGGCTTCAAGGTCTATCCTAACCTTACCTCTACCTACGTCTCTAGCCTTAGCATCAGCTACCCTTAGTATTACTTCCTTACCCTCTTTTTCTTCTCTAGACATGTGTCCACCTACAGCCAGAGCCTAACGTTAATGTGAGAAGGCTCAAACTAATACTTAATCCTACCCTCTATTAAACCCTCGTAACCATTTCGACTTCAACTTGGCTTACGCCTTTCACCTTAGAGATGGCTTCCTCAACTTGATACGTACCACCTTCCTCTTCTGGGAGGAGGAGCACCAACTTAAGCACCTTTATCCCAAAGGCTACCTCTTCGACCGCTGATTTCTGAAGGCTTACACCCTCAGGCAAGCTTTTTTGTATATCGTCTTTTAATTGCTCTAAGTTGATTCCTACGTCCTCAGGCATTACTTTCACTACAGCCATTACTTTGGCCATGCTTCACCACCTAGGGCCCCTCAAAACCACACTTAGGACACTTATATGGGTTGACCTGTTTTCGACAGTGCCAACACCGCCATATCAAGAAGCCTCCACACTGAGGACAATAAAATTTAGCTCCTTTTACATCTGGTGTTATTGGTCTCTTGCAGGAGGCGCATAGTGGGAAGTTTATTTCTCTAGACATTCTCCACCGCCGTTGAAGAGTCTTCACCTCTAACCTCTGAGCTGGTTTTAAAAGTTTCTATGGCTAAACCCATGGCTACTCTAAATAGTAAAGGTGCTAGTCTAGGGGCTTTCAGGAGCTTTTTCATGGTTAATGCCTGGAAATCCATATCTCCCTTTATGGCTAATTCTTCTTCTAGCTTGAGTTTTAAAGCGGAGGCGAATAAATGGTCAAGTTCTCGGTCATCTAATGATGATAAGTAAGTCCTTAATCTACTCATCCACTTTAATTCCCCACCAATAATCTTTCTCCACCTTCTTTCATACCTGGCAAAGGCTTCTCTATCTCCACGTAGAGCGGCCATGGCTGCTTCTTCTCCAGCTATTTTAGCGGAGAGCCCTCCGAATACGACTCCTCCTCCTGTAGTAGGCTTAACGTGGCCAGCTGCATCCCCCACAGCTAAGAAGCCTTCTTTGTAGGTGCGTGGGGCAGGGCCTCCAAGAACCAGCAACCCGCCTGATACTTCCTTAACTTTGACCCTTCTGAGCTTCGTGGATGCCTCTGGATGTTTCTTGATGAACCGTTCAAGAAGTGTTTTCGCCATGCCTACTTTAGAGGCTAACCCTACTCTACATCCTTCTCGATGGGGTATGATCCAGGCGAAGAAGCCAGGCGCCCATTGTTCACCGAAGAAGAGTTCTACCATGTTCTCCTCTACGTCGGCTCCTTCCACCTCTACTTGGGCTGCAGGGTAGAGCAAGCTAAGCTTAGGAGGGTTTAACCCAGCTTCACGCAAAAGTTTAAACCTAGCTCCTTCAGCGTCTATCGTCACTTTTGCTTTAATTTCAACTCTAACTCCGTTAAGCGTAACCTCGATTCCGGCCACCCTCATCTTTTCCCATAGAATTTTTAATGCTTTAGCTCTACACGCTAATTCGGCACCAGCCTCTATTGCCCTTTTAGCTAAGGTTTGATCAAACTTAGCACGGTCGATTACATACGCAACGTCCCTCCTTGCTTCGATCCGAATTTGCAAACCCGATGGAGAATGCAATATAGCTCCTTTGGCGCTCCCCTGTATGTAATCTCCATGTAGGTTTAGAAGGCTAAGACCTTTCACACTAACTAAACCAGCGCAATGAACGGGTTTTCCAACAACGCTGTCTTCCTCTAAGATAAGTACGTTAGCTCCTCTTCTCGCCGCCTCGAAGGAAGCTATTAAACCACTAGGACCAGCCCCTACTACCACTATGTCGTGCTGGCTCACTTAGGCTTCCCTCACGTAAACCTTAATGGGAAGTTAATACGTCTTAAGTTTACATGTTTAAAGATTACAAGCAGGTGATAGCGGTTAGAGAAGACCTTAAGATGAGTAAAGGTAAGCTGGCTGCTCAAGTAGCTCACGCTGCTGTTATGGCTGCGGAGGAAGCCAGAAAGATGAGAGGGGACTGGTGGCGCATGTGGCTCATCCAGTCGCAGAAAAAAGTGGTAGTTAAAGTTTCAAGTGAAGAAGAGTTATTTAGACTTGAAGCGGAAGCTAAGCGATTAGGCTTACCGGCTATGGTAGTTAGAGACGCTGGTTTAACAGAGCTTCCTCCAAATACCCCCACGGCTGTAGGAATAGGGCCTGCACCAAGCCGCCTCATAGATTTAGTCACAGGTAACCTTAAACTACTTTAAGGTGTACTTTTTGCCCTTATCTTCAGCCTCCTCCTTGGATAAGGAGCTTGGCATGTTATTCTACGCCTCCACTGTAGAAGGGATAGGAGGGAGGATTAAGTGGAGGTTGGAGGATTTTGTGGTAGAAGAGCTCGCAGCTCCAGGAAGGTTACTAGATCCTCCTTTAGGAGGAGGCTACACCCTTTTCCTTGTAGAAAAGAAAGGTATAGATACGTTCACGGCTGCAAGGAGATTGGCTAAAGCCTTAAAGGTACCTTTAAACGATGTTTCCTACGCAGGCTTAAAGGACGCTAATGCTGTAGCTGTACAGCGATTCTCGATCAAGGGAATGATACCCCTAAGCCTAGAAACAACCCCCCTTACTGGTCTGAAGATATTAAAGGTTCAACCTTTCCATAAACCCCTAGCTAAGAAGGACCTTTACGGGAATCGTTTCACGGTGACGGTAAGAGCTATACCCCTAAATCCTGGCGAAGCCCTCAGCAAGGTTAGGATGGTAATCTATCAGTTAATGAAGCGAAAAGGCTTCCTGAACTATTATGGCTACCAAAGGTTCGGGACCAAAAGACCCAACACCCATATCGTAGGGAGGTATATTGTCAAGGGTGACTTTGAAGCTGCTGTTAACGAATACCTCTTCCACGCCTATCCTGAGGAAGGTATCATTGTACGCAGGGCAAGAACAGCGGGCGATCTTAGAGAATCGTTGCGGCTGATGCCTAAAGGAATGGTGTATGAACGCCGAATGCTGAATTACCTTATTCACCACCCCAATGACTATGTTGGAGCCTTGAGGGTACTTCCTAAAGCCTTACTGAGGCTTATAGTGGAGGCTTACCAAGCATATCTCTTCAACAAGACGCTAAGCTATAGAGTGCGAGCTATGCGTGACTATCATCTACCTATGGAAGGAGATTACGTGGTAACTGAAGATCGCTCCTTTAAGGTTAAGGATACTAGTATGGTCGAGAAGTTCTCCTCGATGGTTGAGGAAGGCTCGGCATGCGTAGCTATCCCTCTACCTAGTTATGAGCTTAGGCTTCAGCCTCCACTTCCTCCTTTCTTAGAGAAGGTCTTGAAGGAGGAAAAGGTTTCATTAGAGGATTTTAAAGTCGAAGAGTTCCCCTACGCTAGTCTTCTTTCAAGGCCTAGAAAGATTGTTTGTAAACCTGAAGGCTTTACGATAATTGAGGTAGACAAAGACGAGCTTAACCCTCCCTTAACTAAGTTGACTTTACGCTTCATTTTAGAGAGAGGAACCTACGCTACATCGCTGCTAAGAGATATATTGAAGCCTATCGATCCTTCTAGCTCTGGCTTCTAAAAAACACCGTGCTTTTTACTTGGAAGCTCCTCAACGTTATTAAAAAGACTGCAACTTTTTAAGAATGTGCCTTACGGCTTTCCTAACTTCTACATGGACTTCTTTAACGCTTTTACTGGCATCGACGAGGACATAGCCTTTTTCAAGAGCTCTCCTTCTAAGAATTTCCCTAACCTTTTCTAGGAAGCTTTCTTCTTCGAATACTTCCCTTCTTTCATGCTTTCTCGATAGGGCAAGCCTAGGTTCTAGGTCCAGAACCACCGTTAAAGCCGGTTTTGGGGCAAAGCTATTAATAGCTTCAATCCACTCCACCTCTGCTCCTTGGGCTCCTTGATATGCTATTGAGGATTCAAAATACCTGTCCGTAACCACTATGGCCCCTTCCCTTAGGGAAGGAGCTATGACTTTTGCTACGTGCTCGGCCCTATCGGCAGCAAAAAGGAGGGCTTCTATGTTTGCATCAACTCGTCCTTCCTTAAGTCTCCTTCTAATGAGCTTACCCACCCAGCCGCGGGTCGGCTCCTTGGTCAATATTACCTTAAACCCCTTTCTCTTGAGCCAGGATGACAATAACTTAGCCTGTGTAGTATTTCCTGCTCCATCGATGCCTTCAAGAGCTATGAGTATACCCTTCACGTTTTCATCACCACAGCTAGACTGAGATCCTAGTCAACCCCTCTTGTCCAAAGATCTCCTTACAGGCTTTCTCCACTGCTTCCCTATGTTCATGAAGAGTGTACACCCTAATAACATCGGTGAACTTGGAGAGCGAGGAGAGCAGCTGCGAAACATCAGTTAACCTATGTATCTCACGCTCCCCCCTCTGTGTCCTTTTAAAAACTAGGATTTCTGCTCCATCTTTTGGGTGGACTGGGACTGATAACACTGTAGGAACATCGACCACCACGTAATCCGGATCAACACAGGCCACTGCTCCAACTTCCTCCTCTAACTTTTTCCTTAGACTAGCTTTTCTGAGCAGACCGGCTAATGGGTCATCGCCTCTATGTACAACTGCCTCGTATGTACTCTTCAATAATTTACGTTGACTGAACATATATGCTAGCCTTCTAGCCACCTCGGCTTTCCCGCCTCCTTGAAGTGAAAGAAGCGCGTGAAGCACTGAGTAGTCGTCCATTGAAAGAAACTCTTCTACATCACTAAACTTAGTTAGTCCTAGTTCTTCATCTGCATAGTTCATGGCCCTAGAGAGCATAACGTTAGCTGCTCTCACCGTCCTATGAAAGTATACAGCGTTGAACAATTCCAGCCTAGCTATGATGAAAGCTTCTAGGACATAGAAGGCACCTGGATAATCTACGGCTACTGAACCCTCTATCACGTCTATCGAATCTATCAGCCTATGGATATCAACTTCTCCAAATCCTACACCAGCAAAGTAAGAGTCTCTGACGATGTAATCCATGGTATCAGGTGATAACCTACCAGAAACTACTTGGTTTAAGAAGGCGGTGTCTTTACTTGTCAGTTTACCTACGCTTAAATCGGCTATCTCTTCTTTTGAGTAACCAGCTTCACTAAGTAAGTCTCCAACTTCACTTTCCTTTATGATCCAATTAGTGAGGTCTTCATGGGTTAATCCTTTATGTTCGTTTAAGACCTCCTCGTATACATGGCTAAAAGGGCCATGGCCTAGATCGTGCAACAATCCAGCTATCCTAAGTTTCTGAACTTCATCACTGCTTATGTAGCCTAGATAGTTTAGCCTTTCGGCTAGGAGCCCCGATAGGTGCATAACTCCGAGGGAGTGTAGAAACCTAGTGTGGCAAGCTCCAGGATATGTAAGGTCAGAGCCTGCAAGCTGCTTAATTCGTCTAAGCCTTTGAACTGGGCTTGAATCTATTAACGCCTTTTCTACCTCTGTAAAGTATATGTAACCATGTACTGGATCCTTGATCTCTCCTACCCTCTTCAAACGCATGGTTCAACTCCTAACCTAGAGACGCTAAGCGATGCTATAAGTCGCTTCCCACTTAAATGAGTAGCTATGTTGCTTAGCTTTTCGTGGATCTAAGCTTCTTTGTAGCGTCCACCCCTACTTTACAGGTTATTCCCTGCTTACTACTTGAAGGATCGAGGCTTGACCCTCTAGCACCCTTAATCATTATCAAGTCCTCGTCACCCTGCACGTTTAAAGCGATAGCTCTTTCCACTTCTATTGGATCATCTACGTTTACGTCCCAGTCGACGATCACGACATGCTTAAGACTGGGGTGGCCTGTAAAGGCTGCTAACGCAGCGTTCTTCCCATCGCCCTCCCATTGTTTCCTTATAGCTACCACGGCGTGAAGCCAGTTGCAGCCGCCAGGTGTTAACCTCACTGCTTTAACTTCAGGTACTACGTTGCTCACAGCCTCCCAGATAGAGACTTCCCTTGGCATGCCCATGAGTAGCCTATGCTCACACCCTCCTGGGAGGATGGCGTGATATAGAGCTCCTCTCCTCATGCTAACCCTTAACACCCTGATGATAGGTTGTTGTCTAGCTTCGTCGTAAGTGCCTGTAACGTCGAGAAAGGGCCCTTCCAGTGCCGTCTCTCCGGGCTTTATCACACCTTCGATCAAGAGCTCTGCATCAGCTGGAACTAATAAGTCCACCTTGTTACACCGGGTCAATCTCAGTCTTCCTCCAAGTAACCTATTTGCTACCCAAAGCTCATCAACACCTAATGGAGGATTACAGCAAGCCGCGAATAACACCGCTGGGTGTATGCCTACCACTATAGCTACTTGAAGGTCAACTTCCCTCTCCACAGCTTTCTTGTAAAGGGCATAGAGATGGCGTGGAACCATCCTAATTGCCATTCTTTCCCGGTCAAGTACAAGTAGCCTATGTACTGAGGCGTTTTGGAAACCCTCATCTATGTCCTTAGCTACGACCATCCCAGCCGTTATGTAAGGCCCGGGGTCCTTTTCATAATACGTCAGTACGGGGAGTTTCTCAAGGCTTGAGCCTAGATCTACTTCATTAACAGGGGCATCGTCTACCACTACTGGTTCAATAGGGTTCCTTAAAGCCTCGCTCACTACTCTAAAATATGAAGCCTCCCTAACCCCCAAAGCTCTATAAATTCTCTCTCTAATGCCACATATCCCTCCAACCACTGTTAGCCCCTTGCCTTCAACATCCTGAAGCATCACCACGGGCCCTCCATCATATTTAGCTAACAGCGAGGCGGCCTCCAGCCTTGACGATACCTTACCGCTAACATTTACCACTTCTCCTTTAGCCTCGCAATCTTTCAGGAAGTCTCGAAGGCTCATATCCTAACTCTCCAGTTTAATATGAGAGAAGGTTGCCCCTTAAAAGGGAGGCTGTTAGGCTAGTAATCGGGCCCGTAGCTCAGCACGGACTAGAGCGGCGGCCTTCGGAGCCGTAGGTCGGGGGTTCGAATCCCCCCGGGCCCGCCATTGCGGTGGCAGCTACGTTCCTCTCAAGCACTTGTCGCCCATCGTGAGGTCTCCAGGTGTTCGCGGAAAGTCTTCCTCTGATCTACACATAGATATTGTAATAGGTGTAATAATTTGTAGGGCGCTGCGTTGCTTTGGAGGTCAATAAAGGTATACATGATCATAGGAAAACTATGTTTGCTAGGCAGAATGGTGGGAGGCGACGATAATTTGACGGAGAAGTACTTGTCGACAGGTGAAAATTTCGTTATACTAAGGTTTAAGTATTATGATAATACGACTTATTCGTGAAAAAATGAGAAAGGTAATCGTAGCATCGACGATTATGCTACTTCTGCTATTTCCTATAGCAACCGTGCGAGCCACACCAGGCACTATTCAATTAATAGGGAAGGAGTGGGATCATGACAACTTAAAGGTCTACGTAAAAGTATCACCTAAATTACAGGACTACATTTCTGACGTCCTAGTAGCTCTCAACGATTGGTCTACAGCTTTAGAAGGTGCAAGCGAGAACACGGTAGATAATAGCGAGATAGGTGGCGAAGTAGATGGCATCTTTGATTTTCAGTTGGTCGACTCTTCTAGAGAAGCTGACATAGTCATTACCCTACATCGTGGCACCTTTGCCGGAGTTTTAGGCATGGCTATTTTGCAGGATAAAGATAATGATGGCTACTTCGATAAGGTCAAGATATCTGTAAAAGTAGGAAGTGGTGTAGCTACAAGGGAGGACGTTAGAAACGTGCTTCGTCACGAGTTAGGACATGCATTAGGTCTAGGTCATAGCGACGATCCAGGCGACCTAATGTATCCAACCTATGATGCGTCGAGCGTTAATGTGGATGTGCTTCCATCATCCCTAGACGTGAATGCTTTGTTACACATATACTATAATGATGGTTTTGGCTTGCCAAACTTACCTCCTGAAATGATCCCACCAAGCTATTCTGAGTAGCTTCAGTAAGCATCACTCACCTTTATTTTTCCTTGTGAAATCATTGAGAAACAGCATATCTGTAGTCTGTCCTAGTTTTTGAAAAATCCAGATAGATCTAGAGGGCCCACTTTAAGAGCTCTTTCACCTGGTTAAAGATAAAGGTCTTATCGGGAAGTTGAACCTCAATTTTCTCAATGGGCATAGAGCTTAGTAGCTCCTTGGGTGTAAGTGAGCCGAAAGCCTTGCTCCATTCCACTTTGCTTGAGTCCCTGTCTTCAGCCTTAATAAAGCCGTTTATGACCATGGCGTAGCGAAGCCCCTTGAAGGTAACTACTATCCTTGCTGAAGCTTCACGTGCTCTCTTCGTGATAGCTGCAACCTCGGCCTGGGTTACCATGAGGCCTCCTCCTTCAAGATCTTTATGGCATCTTCAAGCCTTACCATTTTCTCTAACCTCTTCTCCATGTCTCTGAGCCTTAACATGCCTTGACTTAGCTCCTTCCTGCCAACTATGAGGGCATACGGTATGCCTTTGGTATCAGTGTACTTAAGCTGGCGGTCAAGCTTTCGAGACATTAGGTCTACTTCAGCTGCTACACCTTCTTCTCTTAGCTTTGAAGCTATTTTAAGCGCTTCAAGCTTCACATCTTCACTCACCGCTGCTACAAAGACTTTAGTCCTTGTTTTGATGCTGGGTAGTTTTCCTTCGATTCTCAAAACTTCCACAAGCCTATCCATACCTAGCGAGATCCCGGTAGCTGGTATATGCGGCCCCCCCAGTAACTGGATTAACTCGTCGTACCTTCCTCCACCTGCCACGCTCCCTAGTTTTCCAGTCATACCTTCAACTACTACTTCAAAGATGGGTCCAGTATAGTAATCTAAGCCTCGAGCTAAACTAAAGTCGAGCATGAGCTTATCGGCATAGCCATAGACCTCAGCTAGGCGGTGAATGGTCTCGATTTCCTTTAACCCTTCAATACCTACGTCATCTCCCTCCACAACTCTTCGCGCCTCTTCTGCTACTTCGTCTACCTTACCCTTTATGGATATGAAAGACAACAGTTTCTTTGCCTGCTCCTTAAGCCCTCTAGTTTCAAGCTCAGCCTTTACCCCCTCGAGACCTATCTTATCCATCTTATCTATCGCTCTGAAGGCATCAAGAAATTTTTCTTCAGGCACCTCTGAGAGACGTGCTAAGGCCTCTAGGATCTTTCGGTTGTTTATTTTTAGTTCAAACTTCTCCAACCCTAGCCTCCTCAAACATTCAACAGCCACTGCTAAAACCTCGGCGTCAGCCTCCATGGATGCTACGCCTACTATATCGGCGTCAGCCTGCCAAAACTCTCTTAACCTGCCGCTCTGAGGCTCCTCATGTCGCCAGGCTCTAGATATGCAGTATCTCTTGAACGGTTTAGGCAACGTAGGGTTGCTAGCCACTACCCTAGCTAGCCCTACTGTCAAGTCAAAGCGTAACCCCAGCTCTCCTCCCTCTAACCTAAAGATCTGTTTTTCAACTTCTTCTCCGCATTTAGCTATCAAGATTTTCCAGAGCTCTAAGACGGGGGTTTCAGCTTCGTCGAAGCCAAAGCTCTCAAAGACTTTCTTCACGGTATCTATTACATGCCTATACCTCAACGCATCTTCAGGTAGCAGGTCCCTTGTCCCTCTCGGCCTCTTAGGCTCCACGAAGCTTCACCTCATAGCGATACCAGCGCTACTTCATAGTAACATACTTCGCCTTGTCTATTAACAATGGCCAGCACGGGCTCTTTACGTAGCGCTCTGGCAGTCTTTGTCATATTGTAGATGTTGTTTAGATCTAGAGGCTCACCTTCAATCACGCCGTAAACCAGGTACTTAGCTCCCTCCGAGCCTACTTCAGCTCCTCGCCTGTACACCCTAAATTCTACGCGGTCACTAAACCCCTCCTTGACCACATACCCCCTCCTTCTCAGGTCCGAGTATACAAGGTATTTAAGCCAGGTTTGAGGATCCTTCTTCATCAACCTCTTTGCCACTTCATCGAACTCGAGCTCCTTTCCACTATCATCATAAACCCTTATCCTGCCCCTTTCAAGTAAATGGAGGACTTCGGCTGGGGATAGCTTAAGCTTCCCAGATACGTATTCACCGTAATAACCTGTAGAGTAAAGTTCCCGAGCTTCCTCCTCGTCCTCCACTGTGAAGTCGTCCTCCTTGAAAAGGACCTTTAGCGGTTTTCGTTCCTGCTCCTCTCTGCTCATAGCTTTTAAACTAGGCGTGGCCGCGTGATTTAAACCTTGACCGCTAAGCGAAGTCTGGCAGCTTCTCGAGCTGTCGTAACACATAATTCCTTATCTCTTTAGGTTTAGGTAGTTCTCTGACAAGCTTTCCTTGCTTCAACAGCGGCTTTAGCATGCCTTCCATGACCTTGCCGCAGCGTGGACAAGTGGGTGGAGGCTCCTCTAAGGGCTTCACGGCTCTCTCCATGCAGTCAAAGCATCGGTAGACCTGTTTCCGTCCTGGCATTTTCCCTCTCTTCGAGATGGGTTTGCCTTCGACCTCAACTATGTCGAAAGCTAGATCTATGGAAGGTGGAAACATGATAGATGTACCTACACCAAACACATCTACCACGTCTCTAAGCCTAGCTATCGCGTATTCGTCGAGCCCTGCGCTTAACACTATCTTTACATGGCGATAACCGTGCAGGTTTAAAGTCCATCGGGCTTCCTCAACGATTCTCCTAATATCTCCTCTCCTCGACTTTGGGGTGTCGAAACGAACTCCGTAGAGCTTTTCACCAAGAGCTTGGGCAGCCATTAAAGCCTCTACCCTTTCATCAAACCAAGTGTCGCATAACGCTATGCGTAGAACGTTAGGTGGCATTACTTCATCGAAGGCTTTCCATGCCTCTACCTGGTTACCAATGATTATAATCAGCTCATGAGGTATAGTACCTACAGGCTCTTCACCTATTAGCTTTGCTCCCGCTACTCCTGAGACAGCGTCGCACCCTCCGATGAAGGCTGCCCTATCGGCCATGGGGGCTATGGCTGGATGTATAGCCCTCACTCCAAAGGAGATTACCATTCTATCTCCGGCTGCTTTTTTACACCTAGCTGCTCTAGTAGCGATGCTCGAACTATGTCGAAGCAGTCCAAGAATGGGGGTCTCGTAGATCCCAAACTCGCTGTAAGGTCCTTCGACCCTGAGTACGGGTTCGTATAAGTTGAAGATGGAGCCTTCATCCATGGCGTAAACATCGACTTTTAATCCTTCGAGAAGCTTAACTGCCTCCTCAACGCCAGCAAATACTGCCCACTCATAACCTTGAGGAAAGGAGTAAGCGTGGATATCCATGGCCACCTTCGTCTCTGCTATTCCTTTTTTCGCTAAGATCTCCCTCGTCCTAAGGTAGTAGATGTCAGTAGTTGATCCTCGTTTAATCTCTTCACTGGTCGCTACGAAGAGTTCTCCGTCCACATCCTCGCCCCCCGTCACCCTTCAAGGGACATTCACGCTATAAAAGGAGGAGCTATTTCACGCTTCCTCTCCTACGCCTAATAGCCTTAATGAGGCTATAGGCGTGGTACCACATCAATAGGGTACCTACCAGTATACCTAGCCCAATTCCCAGTGCCTCGTCTCCCAAGACGTGTTTACCGGCGAAGTAGCCCACCAAAGCAAAGACTAGGAGGTCTAACCCCATGCCAAGGGCGTACGCTGCCTCCCGCATGGAGCCTTGGCTTGACATACACCTTAACTAAGTCCTAGAAACCTTAAATAGGTATTCTTAGCCAGCCAACCTGTAGTGGAAATCTCTGCTGTGGAGGGAGTTTGATGGCAACCAAGCTTAAGCCTCTCTCAAGTATAGGTGCAGGTATCTGCCTGTTCATATACGGAGTGCTTATGTTAGGGTCAAGTATTCTCTTGGCCTCTTCAGGAGCTGGAGGAAGCTTCTTAGTCGTAGTCTTAGTAACAGGCCTCTTCGGCATACTAGCGCTAGTAGCAAGCGTAGGGCTATTTAATAATGCTAAGTGGGGTAAAATACTAGGTTTCGCGATACCAGCGCTGAGCGTTACTTTCAGCTTAATCTTCGCCGCGGCCACCATGGCTGGGTCTGGAATCCCCTTCATCGGATTGGCTGGTCTGCTACACGGAATGGCTACGGCCTTCGCTGCTTGGCTAATACTGTCCTCTGGAGCCTGGGCTTTTAAGTAAGGCTCCCTCTTTTCTCTTAAAGTAAAAAAGTTGCTGGAACGTTGTTTTATAACATTATCAACATGAACGAGATTACCAGACCATAGATAGCGATAGCCTCGATGAACACGATGTAGATCAGCGTTCTACCGAAGACCTCAGGTTTCTCCGCCATAGCTCCAATAGCAGCAGCAGAAGCTGTACCCATACCTACACCTGCTCCTAAACCTGCGAAGCCTATAGCCATTCCTGCTCCTAGCAGTTTACCCATCTCTCCAAAACCGGCATTGCCTTCCGCAGCTGCCTCAGCCGCGGACGCGAAGCTGATGGTGGCTGTGGCCAATACCGCTAATGCTATTAGCGCGAAAAGCGCCGCCTTCACCGCCTTCATGGTAAACCCCTCCACACTTTTCCATCCCTCTGTTTTTAACCTTTGTGGCAGCTAATGCAGTATCAACCGTGACATTATATCTTCAGCTGGTAACCCTTCACTTTTACCTATCAGGAGCGCTTTGAGGTTGCGTACTTCGAAGAACTTAAGGTTGAGGAGGGCCTGGAGGATACCTACGTGAAACCCGTAGTGAAGGAAGATCGCGGCGTTTACCTTAGCTAGCCTCCTCAATAAGTGAGCTTCAACCTCAGTCAGACTAGTTGCTTTAGGCACCTCTCCCCAAAGGTCTTTTACGACCGTCAAAGCCTCGCTCAGTGTAGGGGCTGACATTGCCTTGCTAGCCATTTCAACTGTAAACCTAAACTTATAGGGTAGTAGATAGTTCTTGTAATCCTTAACGCCCATGGACTTAAGCCTCAGGCAAACCATGAAATTCTTTAAGTCCACCTCTTCTCCTAATAACCTCCTCACCCAGTCTCTATCTAGGCCTTTAAGCTCCTCCACCGCCTTGCCTAATAGGCCGTAAGCGTAGCGGTCTACGGCGAGTTCAAGTGGGTAAGGGCTCTTTAGCTCCTCTGCTCCCTTTAAAGCTACGTGTAATCTTCCTTTTAGCTCCTCGTCCTGAACCATAAAGATAGCTGTTGAGGTATCCCGCGCCCCTATTAGCTTCTCACAAACTTCAGGGCCGTATCGGCCTACTGGGACTATTAGCCTCAGAGCCTCGGTTTTAGGTACATTAGAAAACTTAGCTCGTAGTATAGCCTTCAATACCTCAAGCTCATGCTTATACTTGGACAACTCTATGTAAGCCTTGGCTTTACCGCTTACGAGCCTGGTCAGCTCCTCGAAGAGATCGTTATAGCTCTGCGCGAGCCCCCTATCAACATCCATGACCTCTTCTGCTGAGGCTATATATGGTCCATAGCTTGTAGAGGCTAAGTACCTCAATGCTTGCTGGTAGCTTATAGCTCTGGCCATGTTTTCGAAGTCTTCAGCCTTAAGCATATAGGAGCGCTTAGCATATACTCTAGCGAGCGCATAAGCGTACGCATCAGGCCGCCTCATCCTGCCTCGAACCCTATAAATCCGCAACAGTATATGAGTATTAATGCTGATCTCCTTGGACAGAGCCATGTACTTCAGAATGGCCTTAAGAGGATTGTTACTAGGCTTAATATTGCCCTTACTGGTGGTCTTAGGTATGGTTTTAGGCTACTCTTTTGGGCAAAGATTAAGCATCCTACATCAAATCCTCCTATCTCTCATAGGAGGCTTAGTGGGGTTAGCGGTAGGCACCATCATCGTAGTGAAGATGATTGAAAGGATGTACTCGGGCTCCAATAAAAGAAGGCGTGGTTAAGTTAATGATAGGTACCTGATGGGGAAGGTAAAGGGTTCATATTTCTTGCCCGTCCCTTGATAGAACTTGAGGAACCATTCTACCCAGTGAAGCCTCAGGGATTGCATGAAGGTCGCTAGTAGCTCAAGGGTCATGATGAGGGTGGTGGCGAGGACAAAGATTATCACCGCCATTCCAGCAGTGCCGTAGCTGCCGACAGCCATCCAGTGTCCAAGATCTTCGATGCCTGCCGCTAACCCGAGCTCGGCTACAGCGTGGTGCACTAGGAAGAACGCGAAGATCCTAGCGTAGGACACGGTGTTAGAGATGGAGGCTGCTAGGGCTTCTAGGCTTGAGCCGAAGCCTTCGATAGGCTCTTCGAATAACATCCTCGCTAGTATCATTACTACGAAGGGTAGCAAGAACAGCATTAGCGGGGGTATGGGGAGTGGTATGTGAAGCTCGTTTACGTTAAACGTGAAGAGGTCCTTTAGGAATGTGTTAATCCTAGTGGTTGGGGTGACGTCATATAGTATGAAGAGGGCGGCTAGCGTGCCATACAGCCACAGCCACATTAATGGTCCGAGTACTGCGTGTTTTACTTCCCCGCTGGAAGCCTTGTTAATGGCGTCAAGCAATAGACCAAGTATTATCTGGAAGAATGCTATGTATATGCTCATCTTTAATATGAAGAGTGGGTGGTGGAGTGTGCCTAAAGGTATGGGGCAATGTATCTCGTGTGCTAAGTATTCATAGCCTGCTGGAACCGCAATGACGCCCCCATGGTAAATTGCCTCATACCACTCATGACTACCGAAGACCACTCCATAGAATAGGTAGCCTATCACGATGGATGAGATAGCGCACATAATTAGAAGCTCGGAGCCTTTAACTATAGGGTCTAGCAGGTCTGGCACCTTAATCCCTGAGCGCTTAAGCCAGTAGAAGTAGAGTCCTCCTATGAGGAGTAATAGACCGTGTCCTACGTCGCCGAACATGAAACCGAACCATATCGGGAAGGTTATGGCCATGATTATCGTTGGGTCTATCTCTTTATAGGAGGGATAGCCGAAGGCTGTTACGAAGGGTTGATAGTTTCGTGTAATGAAGCTTCTATGCTCAATGAGGGTCGGCGGCATCGCGGCTTGCTCTTCATGTGCATGGTGAGCCTTAACCTCAGGCTTAACCTCTTCGAAGAAGTAGAAGCCTTCAGACGCTTGTTCCACCGTCTTCCGGGTTTCTGCTGCTTTAGCTTCAGGGACCCAGCCTTGAATTATGAATAGCTTACCTGCCTTACCGCTGGAAGCCTTGACATCGTGAACCCTACGCTCCACCTCAACCATATCTTTAAGTGCATACAATTCCACGCCCTTTTCTTCAGCAAACTTCTTGAGCTCCTCAGGATCGTCTTTTACCTTTTCATACTCAGCCTTAAGTTCCTCTAGCCTTTTCTGAATTTCGTCCAGTACCTTGAGCGAAGGTCCGAGCTTAACTGGCACCTCCTTAACCTTAGCCTCTCCCTTAATGGCGGCTGCCGAAATCAAACTTTCAATTCTCGAAGAGAGCGACACCACCTTCGATACGAACTCCTCGGAAACACCTACAGGTGTAGCTAAGCCTTCAAACTCCTCCATGGCTGAGCTAAAATCAATGAACTGAATTACGCCTAGCTTACCTAGAGCCCTTATCACATCATCGACGTAGTCTTCGAGCACAGCGAAACGTAGCTTAACCATCTTGGTAGGCCTTAACAACCTACTCCCCCGCCTTATTTGCTGCTTTAAGGCGCGGACATAGACGCATAAAATAAGCTATTTAGCTTTTTCTCGCCCTAGGGACCTTAAACCATAGCGACGTTTAGTAGATGTGAAGCCTTACCCATTAACAGAGCTATGTATTCATTAAGCTGGGCAAAAATCCTTAATCCAAAAAATTTAAAGCCTCTCTCCAGAGTCTTCCATCATGAACCCCGGGTAGCTCAGAGGTAGAGCGCTCGGCTGTAGGTGTTGGCCGGCGGGTGAGGGCGTAAATGCGCGCGGTGACCCCTGCTCAGCCGAGCGGTAACCGAGAGCTGTGAAGGCCGGGAATGGTCGAGGGTTCAACTCCCTCCCCGGGGATTTTCATGATCTTTAACTCCACCAACCCTGCTTCACTTATGTTATAGGGTAGGTTCATCCTTAGCGTAATCCCAAGCTACATAGGTGTTTGGAAAACTGCTCCGATATAGCGTTATAGAACTTCTTTACGATAACCTTCAAAGCCACGTGTAAAAAGATGGTGGACTTAGTTACATTTCTTCGCTTGGTTCTCCCCTAGTTAATTCTTCTCGGCTTATAGAGGCCTTATCAAATACGTCCTCAGCTACATAAATTGGGACTCTAGCCCTCAAAGCTAAAGCGATGGCGTCGCTAGCTCGACTTTCCAACTCCCTCTCTGCTCCATTTGACTCAATAGTTATGTTGGCCTGAAACCTATCGTCAACTAAAGCATATATTGTGGCTTTCTTGAGGGTAACAGCGGCTTCCTTCATAACCTTCATCAATAGGTCGTGGGTGTTTTCCACTTCACCTACCTCTCCTTCCATTGCTGCCCTTATCGATGAAGCTTGATAGGGGTCTACTAGGATAGGCATTATTCTTCCATCGCTTTCCTCCAATAGCACAGCTGAGGTTAAGCCATAAGGCGTTTTAGCTACCACCACATCGAAAACTTTTACTTCAATAAGATTTGTCATTCAAACGCTCTCCTAAGACTACAGGTTGGAGCTACACGTGGTTTTAACTGTAAAAAAGCTTTCGCTCAATATCTGCTGTCGGCTTCTTTAAGCTGCACGGTAGGCCACAGGCACATTTACCACATACATCGGCTAATCCTAAGTCAATATACAGTTTGGCGTTGCTCAAACAAACTTCATAGCACTTTTGTTTATTCAGCTTCGTAGCTGTCAATGCTCCAAACTGGCAATGAGCCACGCACTTGAGACATTCAAAGCCAAGCTTATGTAGGCAAGCTTCCTCCAAGGGCTCAGTGCGGTGGTTAAGCAGAGCTTCTGTAACGATACTTACGAGTCTTCCGCAACAGCCCTCCTCGGTTATAAGCATATGGTGTACACCTAAACTACCAAGCCCGGCAACATAAGCAGCATGTTTATGCGACCAATTGCTTATCAGGGCTTCCTCATCGAACTCGCCAGTTGGAGCTATTGGCTTTGACTTAAAACCTTTCATTTCTAAGGTCTCTGCCAACCAATCGGCTAAGTTTGTTAGCAGCTGATTTGCCTCAAGGTATGCTAGTGCCCATTCTCTGGAAGCAGGACCAGGGTTAAGGTTGCTTTCTACTATCCATTCCGCGAAGGGTAGGAAGATCACCACTACGCTCCTCGCACTGTTCACAATCTCTTCAGGTAAAAGAAAGCCATGCTTTCTCTTCAGCACCCTAAACAGAGGGTCTTGGGCTTCTGCGACGCCTACTAAAGGCTTCCTCCACCACGAGGTTAAGCTGCCACCTCTATACTCTGAAATGAACTGTTCAACTAATGCTTGAAGGCTATTAGCTTTCAACTTTGACCCTTAAACCTGGCCTTCAGCCACTTGGCAATCCGCTTAAGCGAAGGGTTATGGCTCACATCTATCACAGGCACTTCGGCAGCATCTATCTTCAACACTTCTTGGTAGGTGGGCATGAGAGTGAACATGATCGTTGACCAATAAACTCGCCCATCAAAGTACTCCTTAACTAAGCTTTCTGTCGTGAGGGGTAGCGGAAAGTAGCAGAACAATACGCCCTCAGTCCAGTTGGGTACGATGAGCTGGCCAGCTTTAAGGTAAGCTCCCAGAAACCTGGCTAAGCTATCAGGTGACGGGTATTCTACTATTTCCTTAACCACTATTTCCTTGAAAGGCTCGTATTTTATCTTGATGACCAACTCCGTCCACCTTAACCAAAACTTGAGGTAAGCCCCTTTAACCTAATAAGCCTACATTAGCCAAGTCCAGGTTCCAAGAAAAATTTAAGAACAGCCCAGCCTCTCCACCATAAGGCCCCGGTAGTATAGTCCGGTCTAGTATATCGGCCTGTCGAGCCGGTGACCCGGGTTCAAATCCCGGCCGGGGCGTTCAGTTTCCATTAATTCCTCATCGATTGAAAGAGGTGCTTCCTCCTTAGACCTTGCTGTGGGCTCTCACAAGGAGCTATGATCTTTCAAACATTCTGATAGAACTACCTCCAAAGCCGATAACTACTCTACTCGAATCCTCGGTGATGTTAACATTCGTCGCTCCAATCAGCTTTCATCGTTAAGTGGGTTTGAAGGCGTATCGTAACTCCAAAGGATTGTTCTATATTTGTTTAGGATTGATGCTTTGTTGCTTTCCGTCGTAGCTATGACTTTAAAGTTCCATTGTAGTGAAAGCCTAATAACGTGTGGCTCTTTCCTTCCGCATAGATCGATCCGTTCCTTGCTTTCAAGAGCATTGGGAGCCCCTCAGTATATTCATGGCATGCTGCAT
>Ga0164311_10000009_pt1 | contig 66033 bp, 92 predicted proteins | sample GuaBasSedimGuay2_FD_121796 | JGI IMG/M metagenome (GOLD analysis project Ga0164311, IMG submission 121796) | Subseafloor sediment microbial communities from Guaymas Basin, Gulf of California, Mexico - Guay2, Core 4569-9, 9-12 cm | ecosystem: Environmental > Aquatic > Marine > Hydrothermal vents... | reverse complement strand
GTCGATTTTTCGGGGCCGATTGTATATGTCGGCTCAGGGTCGACATAAGGTCTTATAATTATTGGAGGATTGCCCCAGAGGTATTTATAAGCTTCAGCTAGCCCATGACCTCCTATAAGAGCTAACTTTTTGCCATGTCTTACGAGCGGGCCTGTGTAACTGATTTTAAGTGTACCGTCAAAATATGCTTTAACCTTATAGTTTCCGTCAGGTAATCTAGATACATATAACTCTAATACAAGGTCGAATGCACCAGCACCTAGTTGAGTACTTGCAAGATCTCCACTTGCATCCCATAGGACAATTTCATTATAGTATCCGTCAAATCTTAATCTTACACCTCGATGATCTGAATCCAGCGCATAGAAGGCAACTCTAAATCCGTCCGAAGAGCCCGTATCTTGAAATCTCGCTCTAAGATAGAATCCATAGTCGGGAAGTTCAAGTGCTTTTAATCTCACATTTCCACCAGCATTTTCCTTATATGGCGCTAATATTACTCTATCATTAGCAGGATCAAAAGATGCCTCTAACGAATACCACTTAAAATCTGGATCATTAAGTATCCATTTATCAGAGGGGAAAGTATCTTCTGTCCAGTCTTCGATTATTATTCCTGTAGATAGGGCATCGCTCTCTGATGTAGCACTTTCGCATCCATAATACATGTAGATTTTAGTTTCACCTGATGGTGGAATTTCTGGAACTTTTACGAAAATTTTAGCTACATCTCCACTCCTCTCAAAGATATAATAGGGAAGGAAATTTCCGTCTTTATCAGCGAATCTTAGATCTCCCAGATCAGGGCGTATTTTCCCTTCCTCTATTAGAGTTGAGAAATTATACTCGATCAAGACGGGATAGTTAGTTAGAGTATTTCCACTTTGTTCCTTTATGACAATTAATCGACGATAGCGCCAGTCTGTAATGGAACTTGCTTTGGCAGTCAGAGTTCCTAAAGGCGGAGGCTTATATAGTGGTATTTTTATTACTAGGTACGATAGTACTAAGATCGCAATTATTATCAATATTCCCTTTCTCAATCTCCCACCTCTATAAGTATAGAGTGTAAATAAAATAAAAGAGTTATAGAGTTTTAGTATTCGTCTTCGACGTATTTATACCTTCTCTCTTCAATGATTATCTTTTTGCCTCTTTTCAGTATTATTACTCCTAGAATTATCAAGATTGCGATTATTCCACAGATCCAATACTTGTAGAGACTCCATAGAGAGATTTCTCCGATTTCCTCTTCGAACATCTCTTCTAATTGAACTTCTAGTTGAGCAGTAGATCCTACATAGATATCGTCTCCTTCAAATGTCCCGTTTACAGTATAGATTTCGCCTCTATAGAGTCTGACTATCGGTGTAGTAAAGATTCCATAGAAATCTGTTTTTTCTACAAAAAATTTTTTATACGTTCCTTTTGTCCCTTTGATCGCCAATGTTACATTTCTATAAGAAACAGGCTCGGTGTAATAATCTAAGAGTTCAACTTTAAAGTAGCCTATAACATACTCTTTTCTCTCCTCTGTCTTTACAAATGCTATGTTGATCTTAGTAGGTACTCTATACTCGATTATAAATGACCTACTCTGATTCATTGTTATACTTCTTTCAGTTCTATTATAGCCATCAGTATAGCTGTAGAACTCAAATCCATTCCATTTAAGTGGAATTTTGATGATATAGTCATCTACCGGAAATAGTTTAGATATATTGTATACTTTGAACTTAGTTGTATTAATATACAGTTCCACTGGTAAGTACCTCTTTAATCTGTCTACGACTGTAAGTTTCAATTCGTATAGATCAGTTATATTTACTTCGCCAATACTGGATAGTGTTCCTGTTAGGACTAGATAGTTTCTATTCCAATAGTACTTTAAGTCGGTTACATTACTCTCTACAGCTACTCTATCGGGTATTGGTGGGGATACATAGTCGATATATAGCTTAAATGTTCCGCTTCCGTCTATGATGATTCTCTTTCTTGAGAAGGGGTACTTGGAATAGAGGTCTTCGAACGATATTATAGAGAATTCATTGTTTACTATGAGAGATCTATTGAAACCCCTGTAATCTGTCGGTATTTCTCTTATCGGACACGTGACATTGAGTAGAGTTTTATCGGTTGTGATATTTAATGTAAAGTCTCTAACTTCGAGAACTATATCTTCAAATTTGAATCTAAGAGTATAGTTGTAGGCTCGCAATGTAGTGAGATTTAGGAGTTCTCTTCCTTTGAGTTCTTTAACTATCTCTCCGCTTGTCTTATTGATTAGGAGTAAAGTAATGTCTTCATAGTCTATTATTTTGCTATCTAGATCTGTTAATTTCACGGCGAATTCGCCATACTTGACTTCTATTGTCCGTTTTGCATATCCTATCCGCCATTCTGATATCTTCGTTATATTGGCTCTTATAGTGAATGTTCCCGTGTTTTCAGGTTTAAAGCTGATCTTTGTTGTATTAGTCCATTCACCGATTCCTTCAATTGTTATATTTCCTTCAAGAGGTAGTGTTATTGTTAACACTTCTCCTATAAGGGCAGTAGTTACAGGTACATCTTTAATTTTAATGTCAAATGATGTTAATTTATTTTCAAGTAGAGCATATATACGCAAGTTTTGAGAATAGTTTGCTGGATCAATCTTATATACCTTGTAGTTGTGAGTATTGATAGTTTCATTCCCTATATATGTTGGACTCGTTGGATAATCTACCGTATTTAGAGTGAGATAATCTATTAATTTGAAGGTAATCGTACTCATCTTGAGGTACTCAGAAGTCCCTAGATCGACATAGTGCAATGAACTACAGTTAAAGTGTGATACGTTAGGCTCAAGAAGTACCTCAAAGCTAGGTTTTGCTTTGTATTCTACATAAATCTTAACGTCCTTTATCCCTATTTCTTCTGTAATACCTGAAGGCGCATTTACAGTAGCATTAATCCACAGAGTAAGTAGATTACTCATATTAGCACTAATATTTATAGTTACTATTGTCCAAGTGGTATTGACTGTCGCATTTGAGATCTCAGATATGAGTGCTCCACTTTCATCTAATACTTTAGTCCACAATCTCCTATAGTTTCCAGTACCATTTGTTCTAGCATAAAAGGTTATATTCTTCACTAGGACTTGTGTGTAGGGAAGTGTTATATTTACTTCACTTACTAATTCAGCACAACTTCCATTCGTATATACTCTCCATCCGTAGGGATCAGGATGACTCACCTGATAGCCTGTAGTTGGTGGCAATTGTTCTAGACCAATTGTATAGCTCGGCTCTGGATCTATATACTGTCTTACTAGGACATAGTTAAAGTCAAATTTCTCAGTAGTGCTCCATCCTGTCATTAGTCCTAGATATCCTTTAGTAATAGAGAGACCGCTTTTTGTCAAAGTTAGTTCCTGTCCTTCGCCACTCATGCTTCCTTTTATAGTTCCATTGAAAAAGATAATTGCTTTAATAAGGTACCATCCACTTCCTATATCATTTATAGCAGATTCTTTGTAGGAACATCCGCCTGCAGACCACTCATAAATTCCCATTTTATAAAGAGGACTGTTATCATAATCGATCAACTTTACTGATACTCTATTGTCATTGTCTTGATAGTAAATATGAATACCGAAATGCGAGTTAGCTCCTGTTGTTTCACGTTGCCTAGCTTGAGTTTCAATAAGTATCCAGACATTTGTCGGAGGACTTGCTTCATCTAGGTAGGTTCGAGCACTCTTTATATAGATTCCGCCAGGTGCAGATCCCGTATTTTCTTCTATCGTTAGGTAGCCATTTGATTCAGTTACCGAAGTAACATGAAATGAGACGTATTCACTTCTAACGACACCATCTTCGAAATCGTCATACCAGATTACAACTTCATCAGGAGAATAACCAGGAGATGTTGTACTAGGGTTTCCATAGTACATATAGATAGTAGTATTGCCGGATGCTGGAATATCTGGAATTTTCACATAGATTTTTGTAAGATTATCTATTCGGCTAAATATGAAGTAAGGTAATAGGTTTCCACCTTCGTCAGTAAATCTTAGATCACTCAAATCGGAATTTATCTTTCCTTCACTTATTAGAGTTGAAAAGTCATATTCGATTAAGACAGAGTAATTAGTTAATGTATTTCCGCTTTGTTCATTTATGGTTATCGGTCTTCTATAATTCCATCCGCTAAGCCATGAGGAGCTATCTGAGAGTGTATGTTCAAAATGACTTGAGTTTGGAGTGTAGGTTATTTCGTGGACTAATAATAGTGATTCAGACGGTAAGTTAAGAGAAGACTCAGGACTTGCTTTAATGAGTAGAGTTTTAGATACAGATCTTTTATTGTATTGTAACTGTCTTATTGATAGGCCTGCTATTATCAGGATTGCGATTATTATTAGTGTCGTCTTTCTCATATTTCCACTTCTATAATGTATAATGTATAATGTATAATGTATAATGTATAATGTCAAAAAGTATAAATCTTTTAGAAACTAGATTATAGAGGTGTAGTGTATGAGGAAAATAGGGTTGGCACTATTAGTAATACTATTAATTAATATCTATAGTCCACTGCTATCGTTGTTAAGAGTCGAAGTTCCTGAAGTTAAGGCAAGGCCGGGAAGTGCTCCAGTAGTCCTATGGCATGGGTCAAAGTCTTACTTATCTAGGTTCATTAAAGATGAGCAGTACGTCGTAGTCTTCAGTGTTTATTCTCCCGGTTGGGCAACTGACAATTACATCGCTACTGGACAGGGAGCTATCTACGTCTATGAAGTGCTGACTGGAGAGGAGGTCTTGAGTATAACTCCACCTTCTGGTACTTGTGAGGTCTGGGATATCTCTGATATAAATAATCCAACGAAATTGTGGAGTATAAAGGCCGGTACTTGTAGGAGTTATATCGATCCTTCAGAATCCTATGTCCTATTCTTTGCACAAAACGGTACTATCTGGGTCTATACTATCGGAGGTACTATGCTTCAGCGCTTCTACTGTAATGAGACTACTTATGGTGTCGGAGTTACTCGTAGTCTTGAGTATATTGTCTTTTCAGGGACTACTGCTGATACGGGAAACACTACAGTATGGAAGGGTACTCCGAGCGGGGGATACTCAGTCTACGCTAGACTACAGGTAGGGCATGTTAGGAGAGTTGTAATTACTGATGATGGAAAGTACTTAGTCCTCGCAAGATATGATGCTCCTTATTGCTATATCTATGAGAATACCGGGACGGGGTTTGAACTAAAGTACACTATTGAGAACCCGACTGGAGACGGATTCGGTGCACTAGCGGCCACTAATGACCTTTCTGTAATTGCTCTAGGAGCGGCTAGTGATGGGTGGATGTATGTCTACTCTTGGGATGGTACAAGTGCTCAGCTTATAACTTCAAAACAGGGGCCTGAAGCAGTAAGGATATACGCTCCTTTCGGATTAGAGTCTGGATTTGGATTAGATTATGCCAAAGCCAGGAGGTTTGTCGCTTTCTCGCCACCGGGAAAGACGTGGGGATTTATAGTAGATATAGAGTCAAAAGAGTGGTTCGAGATAACTTATACTGACACATCGAATGGAGCGGTTATATCTCCATCTGGAGCTTATGCGTATGTTGGTACTGCTCTATGTACTTTCATATATCCGGATCCTCAGTCCGGTCTTCCACGACTAAGACTTGAAGGTCATATTGAAATGGAAGATCTGTGCTGGGCCTCTGATAAGGGATTTCCTCTAATAATGCCGCAGAAAGACTATCATATTTACATTAAAGATCTTGAGATAAAAGTTAAGAAGCTCGAACTTCTACCCGAGCATCAGCTTGTTACACCACCGGAGCTTGAGAAGGGCATAATTCAAGGACAGCCTGCATTTCCACTAGCGGGTGAGGCTGATCCTGCTATCCTACCACTCTTTGGATCAAAGTTAGGCTATTGGGATACTGTTACAATAAGTAGATATCCGACTACTACGACAGTCAAAGGAGATTATGTAATTACAGGCTCACCTCCATCGGGCTTTACTCCCGGTTTTCTAGGGATAGAGTATCAGATTCCGCTTGCTCCAGTTCCGATAGATAAGATAGATGAGATGGATATCACTGTATTACTTACTCCAAGATATGAAGAGGCTATTGCCGGAAGGAAGATGAATAACTATCTCGATATGCTAGTGGCCGCTGGATTTACTGGAGCGGCATTTACAGCAGTATGGGCTACCGGACAGTATCTATTAAGACCTACGGGTGAAGTCTATGTTGAGCTGATCGGATTAAAGGGCGAACTTATACAGGAAGGAGTTGTGAAAAGGAGTGATCTCGCTAAGTTAATAGAAGACTGGACAGATGCTCTTTCAGCTCTTAGAGAAGAAATGAAAAAAGTGAGTACTAAGACATTACGTGGTATGAGAGAATATATGGAAATGGCAAAAATGAAAGCTCAGATGGAGAGGAATATCGAGTACTTGAAGGCGAGATTCGGAAAGATCAGGTGGAAGTTCTATGAGTTGGGAAAGAAGTTGAACGCAAAAATTGACTTCAAGTATAGTGTCGTAGGTAGACTTGTAAAGGTAGGGACTCTAAAGGCAATCGGAGCTGGAGTCGGAGCATTTCTCGCAACTACTACCGCATTCGGAGCAGGAGAATTTCTCTTCAAGAACATATACGGACGAGTAGGATTTCAGAGGATACCCGTACTACTGAGAGGATATAAGATTACTGTGCCGGGCAAGGCGCCTTCAGTCTTCCTTCTAGGTGTAATGGCAGAGGATAAGGTAATCTATTCCGATCCTGTCTGGGGAACTATGAAGGTAAGAGACTATCTCACTCAGATCTTCACTAAGTACTATGAGGCGCTGGGATGGAATGCCTATATAAGATGGAAGACAGCTAAGACCTCAGATCTTGATTCTGTACTGAAGGCCGTAGAGGAAGCGTATAAAGTATCACCAAAAGACTTTATAAAAGAATGTCTAGGAGGTGTCTATCCTGCTGAGGCGAGTGTTGAAGAACTTGTAATGGTTACAGGTCTCGTTATCCTATATTCATCGAACTTCCTAGAGTGGTTCTGGGGCTTCTTCAAGGGATGGCCTAAAGAGACTATCGAAATCAGTGATGAATGCGGCGGTATTTCCGCTGTAGTGAAGATCTCTAGAAGAGAGACTATTACAAATCCTGAAGAGATCTCGAAAATGCTTGACATAACTATGAAGTATGAGAAGAGTAAGCTTATGGATGAGGAAGTCCGCCCTGACTATGTCCTCTATAGAGGATCGTTTGGCGATGTAAATGGCTCGAGTGGAGTAGTACTCTATGCGAATATTTCAGCACCCGCTCTGATAACCTGTGATCTGAAAGGTTCTCTTTGGGTTAAGAAAGACTTGACAGAAGTCTATAATGGCACTCTTTGGACTGAGTTCCACTTTGATTATAGATATGACCTCCACTTATCGCGAGTTGAACTTGTAGATCTTCCGTTTGAACCTAAAGCGATCGTGAAAGTATCATATCCTAAATCTTCTACTGAACGGATGAGAATCGTTCAGATTCCTCTTGACTACTGGAACATAACTACTATCGGAAATATAACTAACATGATCTTATTATCGCCTGCTTACTTTGATCCGTTTGACGGAAAGATAATTCAGAGATGCGAGAAATTTGAAATCCTTGTAGCTAAGGATGTAGCCGCAGTTCCCGATGCCTCTATTATCTTACTTTTAGACGGAGGAAACGCGACAGACATTCCAAGAGTACTTTCAGTAACTATTGGATCGTTTGTATACGATCAGTCAATAACGTATAACTTAACCTTGGCAGTTTACTTTAAGACTCCCGGAGGTACTCTGAAGCCTGTCGATGTGAAGGTTATTACCGAGACTGTAGATGTCGAGGCTAATTCTACAAGGACTATGACTTATGATATTAGTAGTCTCATAGACGAGACCATACAGCTTGCCGAGAACTATGAGTATGCGAAATTTGTAGCATCAGGCAAGATCGTTAGTGCGGAGTACAACTACAACCCTGCCAATGACTACGATGAAGTTGAATGGGAGCCAGAGACATTCGTAACTCCACCAGCGAAAGAGGGGATAGTTAGAATTGAAGTTGTAGATGTCTTTACTCGTGATCCTATAAGCGGTGCTGAGGTAAGTATATGGAGTTCTCCTGATCAGTCAGATCTCCAAAGCGACACTACAGATGGAGGATATGTAGAGTTCACTGTATACGGAAATAGAAGCTATACTGTAAGAGTAGAAAAAGATGGATATCTTCCGGCTCAAGAGACATTCTATATCTATTCCCTTCCGATGACCTATAGAGTCTATATGTGGCCTGAGACTATTCCTCCAGTACCTCCACCACCAGGAAGTAATATGACAGAGCCTCCGCCAGCAGAGGGATACTATGTGCTCGGAGTTCAGGTACTCTGGAATGATGGAGTGCCATTTCACGGGGCTAATGTAACAGTCTATGAAGGGACAACTAAACTTGCCTCTCTTCTAACGAATGGAACAGGATATGTATACTTCTATCTTACTCCTAATAAGACCTATACTGTTACTATTAATGCGACCAATCCGAATAATACGACTCAAACTTGGAGTACTCAGTTCGATGTATATTTAGATGCATGTTATCTATTCGTGAGGAAAGTACCTTGGAACTCTGTTGGGATAGTGTATAGAACTCTACACGTCTACGTAAAGGACGCGATAAATAGAACGGCGATAGAGAGAGCATTAGTACATTTAGAGATGATTAATGGTGCTTATGACCTCTATAATACTACTGATGCGAACGGACATTGTTCGTTCAATATCCCGATGTATGAAGTGTACAATGTGACTGCTTACAAGTCGGGATATTATAATGCTTCTCAAACTATATTCTTCTTGAATGAATCAGTGCCACTGATAATATACCTATATCCCAAGAGTACAGACGGAGTATGTGTAGAAATCATAGAACCTCCGCCAAATTCAAACTATACTCATGCTCCTTATCCGGTAAAGCTCTGTAACGGAACAATTCTCATGGTCTTAGCTGTACAGACTATCTTCAATACTTCAGCTCCATTCTCTAATGCTACGGTAGAGATCTATGATCAGTCCGGAAACTTAATGATGAGCGATATCACTAATGGAACCGGATTCGCTTACTTCTGGATCAAGAACGGAACTGTTGTAGACATTAAGATTAGTGCCACCTGGAAAGGAGAGAGCTATACTACATGGAGGAATGATACTCTAGTTGACAGGTGTTTATGGATTCAAGAAGTAATGCCCTGGGAGTCGCCTTGGCATGAGGCCGAAGTTAGGGTGATGTATATAGAATGGCCTATTCATAAGGGTATAGGGAGTGCTCTACATACTCTAATATGGGGAATATGGACGAATGAGCCTCAGACTATTACTGTACTATTGAGAATTGTCCGTAATGATACTGGCGAGGTAGTCTGGAGTAAGAGTATAGATGTTGACTTGAATGCCTATGAATTCCACAACTTCACTTTTGTCGATTTAAATATCACAGACTTCACTTATGTCTATGCCGATATCAATATAATATCATATCAGTATGATACTAATCTTGAGAATAACTATCTTAGGACCGAGTTGATTAAACTTAGACCGCCAATAGATCTCGATGTTGCACTCTATGTCTATGTCGAGGAATGGGGCAGGGGAGGTACTGTCTATCCTGGAGAGACTGTAGTCAGAGTAGATGTGGGCATTAGAAGTATCTACTGTAAACTTCTTGATAAGTTCACAAGATTAGTTGTAAAGGGGCAATACTATGATGTACTAGAAGAGCATAAGAATAAGACGTTTAGACTCTTCGATAAGAATATCACCGTCGAGAAGGTAAAAGAGCGCGTATGGTATAACTTCACTTTCGTAGTACCTTGGACTAGGGGAGAGATAGTCTTTAACGCTACAGTATTTCATCCCGAAGAGGACTACTTTGGAATCGGAAATATACAACTCTCCGCAATATATGTACCTCCGCACATAACTCTTGAGAAGGTTTTAGATTTTCCAAAGATTCTAGAAGAGGGTAAGGAGTATGAGGTCAAACTACAGATAATCACTAATAATAGGCCAGGTCTCTATACAGGAGTTGAAATATGGTTCCTAAACAAAACGGCAGAATATTATAACTTCACGATCGATGAAGGAAGAAAGGTCTATACTATTAAGTTCAAAGCACCTGAAAGAAAGTCTATATTCGAATTTGAACTTCCATTCGGAATTTGGAAGTGGAAATTGAAGACTGTTACTGAAGATGTCGACTGCATAGTTACTGTCTTCGGATATGATATCTATGATGGAGATAATAGTCAAGAGTTCAGAGGTCTGAAGCTGACCGGAACTTATATGGACTGGGTCTGGCTAATACTCGTCATCATAGGTATAATACTTGTGATCGGAATAATAATAGCGATCTTGAGGATAATCTTCGTCGTTAAAGAAGAGAAGCCGTATAAGTACGTCACTGAGCATGAGATCTCGAAGAAAGACAAGTATGTATCAGAAGACGAGAAAGAGTATAAATACGTAGAGAACGGTCAATAGAAAGTCAGTTTTTTCTTTTAAATATCTATTTTTTATATTGATGAGAAGACTCGAAGAGGAAGATGTCGAGAGAATTGTCACAGTTGCTGGTGATTTGATAGGAATGTATCTCGTACTCGCTCAGCTCTCAGAACTCCTAGGAGTAAGTCTATATGAACTATTCACGTACGTGATAAGATTCTGGTACTTGATACCATGGAAGTGGATTGTAGAGTTCTATCCCTTCTGGATAGGACTTCACTTCTCACTTCTAGTCGCGATGTTTGCCGATATGCTTGTCAATACGTACTATTCACTTCGAGGAAGATATCTTCCCTCGATGACATATACTAGACTTATTTGTATCTATACGTTCTTCGCGACACTATTACTTACAGTCGTATTCAGAACTCCGAGATTCTATGTATTACTCTTTCTTTCTTTTCTAGGAATACTTCATACATTCTTCTATCCGGAGGTGTATGAACGTGGATGAGATAATCATGAAATTCGTCGAATATCTTCCCCTATACGTACTCTTTTGTGTCATTCCTGGAATAATTGCCGTCAAATTGAGACTATTATCACTCACTAGAAGAGATCTAGTAGACCTAGTAATCCTCTCTATTTATGCTCCTATTTTTGAAGAGTTTGCGTTTAGAGGAATTCCCCTCTTTTTATTCGGAATACCCGGACTTATAGTCGGAAATCTCTTCTGGATAATAATGCATCCGTTTGCAAGATCATGGTCATTCAGAGAGTTTGTATCAGGTCTTCCTGGAGCTTTTCTCTTCTACGGCTCTGCCTCTATCTTCTACTCGATTTTATGGATAAACTCTGATTGGATGCTTGCTTTACTCTTTCACGCATTTCATAATTTTGCAGTGTGGCTCGGTAGAGTGATGGCATGTAGAGAGGAATTCAAATACGTCCATGATTAAAGGGTAGAGTAAATACTTAAATTTTTAATAGATCTCTAATAGAAGTGAGGTGAATAAATGGCAGAAAAAGTAAAGGTACTAACGCCAGAATGGATAAGGACAATACTAGCAGTCGGCTTTATAGTAGTAACAGGAATAGTGCTCTATTACGCGTCGATTGGAGTGCTATCTCCACTGACTGTAGGACTGCTAGTGACAATAATGGCAGTGTATTCATTCGTCATCTTCAAACTATATGAGATGGCAAAGCTGACCTTCTCAGGCCTAGTCATGCTAATGACTTTAGGTGTCGGCCTATTACTGATGATCTTCGGTGCTATTCAGCGTGGAATACTTCCACTCTTCTACGTCGGAACAACTCAGGAAAGTGAGCTATTCACGACACTGTTTTACGGACTAATAGTGTTTGGATTGATTGCCTTCGTCGTCTATTATCTACATGCCACTTCAAGATTGAAAATGCCGAGATAGCCGAGGTCTAGGCTAAATGATGAGAATAGTAAGAATTGTACTTAATTCATTTTGTTTTTTACTTCTAATCTTCATCGGAGTATATTTTATCCCGTATAATCCTCTCCTCGCCATATTCTTCTTTCTCGCTGCCTTTGATCAACTTGAAGATGTTATATATTATACTACAAAGAAGTCGATTATTCCTCCAGAATTATTCGTCATCGATTTCTTCTTTGAAATTGCAATGGCCTTGATAGGTCTTAGTCTCATCTATTTCGGATTTGTGTATTTCGGAAAATTCTTTCACGAAGTATTTGTCTTAACTTCTTTTCTTGGAATGCTCATAGTCTATACTTCTATTGAAGATATCTATATAATGCTGAGGGAGCGGTATGGAATACAAGTACGTAGAGGACGAAAGAAGTACATCGAAGAGTAATAATATCAAGAAATTCTTAGTCATTCTCTTGAGCTTTCTAGTAGTAATGTCGGTATTCAGTACTGGATTCTATCTTCAACTATTTCCTTCAATGTGCTATGTCAATCCCGAGTTATATGAGGCTCTTAAAAAGGGTAAGAAGATAGTCGTCTATGCCGCCTCTCTCTTCTCTTTAAAGGGATATGAGCGAATGTGGAAGTTCGGAATGTTGAAAATATACAAATTTAGAGTATCTACCTTAGGAGAAATAAATAATCTCAAGAGATTCTGTATCTCAATATTCTACTATGGAGATGTAGAGCCTACAATTCCATACAGTCATATCAAAATCAAGAGGAGTAGAGAGGTGGATATTAAGCACATTTATCATGGAAGGAGTATATGGAGTGGAGCTGGAGTTACTGTCGCCGTAGTAGATACGGGAGTTGACTATACTCATCCCGCATTTAATATAGAACAATTCAAAGTTCTAGTATCCTTTATCTACGTTACAAAGACGATGAACTATGTCTGGTGGGATTTCGATGTTAATGGAAGTATAGATGACCTCAAAGCACTTGACTCTAAGAATAAAGAAGAGAATGGAGAGAGTGTCTTTTATGATGACAATGGTCATGGTACTCATGTGATCGGATGTATAGTCTCTCGAGGAAAGTATAGAGGACTTGCTCCAGATTGTGATATTATATCTATTAAAGCTTTCTTCAAGACTGGAATCAGTAGTATTGATATAGTACTCTCTGCTCTGGAGTGGATTTATAATAATGCTGACAAGTACTCTATAGACATAGTGAATCTCTCTTGGGGAGTCTATATGAAGTCAACAGGAAAGGATCCTGTCTCATTGGCATGTCAAAGTATAGTTGAAGATAAGAAGTGTTATGTAGTTGCCGCTGCCGGTAATGAAGGAAATGTTCCCGGCACTATTCTGATACCGGCCGTGAATGAGAAAGTGATCGCTGTCGGTGCAATAGATCCGTTTACCGATAAGATTGCTCATTTCTCTTCATTAGGACCGACTCGAGATCTGAGGATGAAGCCCGACTTTATATGTGCCGGAGTGGATATAGTATCTACAATTTCCTCAGATTGCCTCTTAAGAGACCAGTATCCAGAATTAGTTGTCGACGAGTACTATATGAGTCTTTCTGGAACTTCTATGGCGACACCGATAATGAGTTCAATCATTGCCTCATATATAGAGAAGTTCGGAAAGAGAGAAGCTCTTAATGAGATAATAGAGAGAGTAAGAAGAATTAATCCTCTATTTAAAGACTTCATTTCGGGACATGGAATTCCAATCATGCCATAGAAGCTGAACTAAAATATTTATTTACTCTATTTCCTCTCTTTAAGAGAGGTGAAAATGTGAGAAAGATAACTGCTATCGTATCGGCAGTATTAGTACTATTAGCGATATCAGTAGTAAGTCCAGTATTCGCAAATCCAGGAGCAACTGTAACAGTCCATGTAATAGGTCCAGATGGTACAGAATTGAAGGGAGCGACAGTAAAACTCGTGTCAAATGCTACAGTATACACTGCTGAGACGAACTCTACAGGCTATGCCGTATTTACAGATGTGACTAACGATACTTATGCAGTCGCTCTAGTCAGTCCATACTATGCCTTTACATACCTCGATGCCTCGAATTCAAGTATAACAGAGTTCTCAGTAACTCTTAATATGACTACAATGAATAAGGCGAATGTCACAACTCCAGGTATAGAACTTGATTTCAATGCAACTGTATATGGAATAGTATTCAAGATAACTTCTCCAGAGACACTATATGGATCGACAAAAGTAACTCTGACCTTCCCGAAAGAGCACTATAAGTTCCCATACAGATATATCTTCGACAAGATAACTTATGACACTACAGAGATTAAGGAGAACGAAGTAACTATAGACCTAGCTGTAAGCTCATACGACGTCGAAGTAACTTACATTAAAGGATTCTACTTTAAGCTTGAGGATTGGATGGTTCCGATATTAGCTGTAATCGCCTTTGTGATCTTGATAGGAGTACTAATAGCCCTCACGAGAGCTGGAGAGATCATAAGAGAGGAGAGGAGATACAAGTATATCAGTGAGTAAAAATGGCTGAAGAGGAGTTCGACAAAATAGTCGAGGAATTCGCTAAATCACTACAAAAGCCGAAACTAGTAGGACATCCGTTTAGTGAGGTATTTGATAAACTCGTCAAGATATGTGCTGAGAAAGCTAATCCGAGAACAAAAGAGGAGTTCAAGCGATGCATGACAGAGGCGATAAGGAAGCTCAGAGAATACATCAACAAAGAACTCTAAAAGAAGATCTATTTTTCCTATATATTGTCATAACATTTTTTTCATTTTTCGTGATTATCTTCTATTCTCCAAGTCCTTATTTTGTGACCGGAATAATGCTGGTCTTATCAGGTCCTATATCTCTCTTCTTTATACCTCGCGAGCCAAGTAAAGACTTTCTCGGTATTATACTTGATATAATGATCGGTTTAGTGTTAGTCTTTGTTGTTGCGACGATAAGCAGAGTTCCCATAGATGAGATGACTATCTACTATCTCGGATTCTTTGTAGGTCTTTTCGTCAGGTTCTTCTGTCTTCTATTAACTCCGGCTATTCATGGGACTTCAAAGGCATTTAGATTTGTTCTGGGTGTGATAGTTGCATTTTTCTGTGCCTTGATATTTTCGGTCATAGTAAGTTAGGCTCAACTTATAAATAGTTAGTTTGATAGAAAGAGATTGAGTGAGAAATATGGTCAAGGTAATAGGACGCGGTACAAGCGCAGTAAGAGACTTCATTGCTAGATGCAAGAGAGCCGGCGGAATACCTCAACTCGTGACACACTATAAAGGAAAGCCTTGGAGTGAGTGGACTGGAATTCCTGGAGCGATATTAGTAAGGTGCTGGGGAAGGGCTAAGGAGGTACCTGGAGGAATAATAGGCGACGTTCCATCAGATGTAGTGGAGGAACTAAAGGCAGAGATATAAACTTAAAAATCGACAGTTTATTTTTTCCATCATTCTTTTTTCTCTCGCAAGACATTTATAGTAAAAACTCTCTCTTCTAAAAGTATGAAGACGATACAAGGGGAGAAATTATCAGTCTGCCTTGACTTATTCAGTGATAGTATAGCGAATCTAGGAGCTATTAACGGGGTACTTGAGATGGCTGATAAAAAAGGAGAACTTACTAGAGAGATGGAGGAACTCATTGATAGGTACCTCAAGAATATCAAAGATTTCGTACGAGATCTCTTCCGTCATAATTGTATAAATTCAAGTACCAGAAAATCGTTACTCGACGGAGTCGAATCATTAAAAGAGTGGATTGAACGTGATAAAGAGACAAGAGAATTTACATTCGGATCATTGGAAGAGTGTACTCTATTAATAGATGAGTTTGAAGATGCTCTTGAAGAGTTCACAAAAAATGTATTAGAGTAATTATTTTTTCATAAAGACCTTGATAGCGTTGTCGGTCTTAGCTAGTTTTGTTAATGTCTCTTTATCCTTTTTCAGATATGCATTGATAGCTTCCTTCCAGAGATTCCTCTTCAGATAAATAGTTTCATAGACTTTCGAAGTTATGAATTCAAACCTGTTTATGTAGTTGGTATAGTACTCTCTCTTTAGTATGAGTCTATGTGCGAGTGTATATGGGAGGACTTCGAGTATAAGTTTTATCTCGACGATTGGTAGGTCTCTTATCCACGCGAGTGCTTTTGCAGTTATGATAGTTGACTCTATCCATCTAGTTCCCCAGAGTTCAGAGATATAAGAGCAAAGTTCTCCCTTATATTCGCATCGATCACACGGCAAAGTAAATCTATGATCAATTATTGTCCTCTCATACTTAGGACATTTAAATGCCGAGTAGATAAGAGAGAGTAAGAGTATTGATCCGGGACTTACTTTAATTTGATCAACTTCATCCCAGATTTTGAGCATCTCTTTTGAAGTCATCACAGGCTCTAGTAATTCTGTCAGTCTTCTCTTCATCGTCTTCACGTATTTTATAGTCATCAACTCAAAGATATCGTCAGTTCCCATTGAAGGAACTTCTATAGTCATGTTTATTCGATCCCAGAACGCTGATGGTATCTCTCTTGATCCGACATCTTTAGGGTTCATGTCGGCATAACATGTATAATCGGGAGTCTTGAAGATCTTATATCTATACTCTACATATCCTTCAGCGAATAGAGAGAGGAGAGCATTATAGACCTCTGTATTTCCCCTTCCTAATTCGTTTATGAATTTAAAGTGAGATGTGACGAATCTTCTAGGAGTTATGTCTTCAACTCCTTCTTTGACCAATTTCCCTATGTTAATATTGAATAGTACGTCGAATGGAGTTAATCGCTCGAATAGTCTTATCCTTCCAGGATTAGAGAACTCGTCATTGAAGAAAGTAAAGTGCATCATCTCTATAAGAGTAGATTTTCCAGTTCCATACTGACCAATTAGTAGATTTAGAGTATTTCGACTTAACAGTCCTGCGAAGACTATCTCGTTCATCGGAGCTGGAGAATAGTAACGAGTTTTAATCGAATAAGTTGGAAATTTCCAATATCTAGAGATCTCTTCCATTCCCTTATAGAATTCTTCCTTCAGATCCATTTCGATCCCTCATTATTAGAAATGCAACGGAACTATATAAACGTTATTGCGCGTACTTGACATTTAGAATAGTGAAGAATCTCCTCAGATCTTTTTTCTTCAAGTATCCTCCTCCAGCAATTCTATGCGTTGCAATAGAGACATCTCTATCAACTCCATGAATCTGATTTATCAATGTCACGATTTGTCTTGTCAACGGACCTCGAATAGATATCTCGTATAGATCATCATTTACTCGATTACAGAGTATTACCGTCTTCTTTCTATTCTTACTCCAGACCATTGATGCAATCCTCGATTGTAGTTTATACTTACTGACCATCTCTCCATAGATTATATGACTGCCGATTTCAATGAACTTGATAAGACCTTTCCTCATCAATTTCCTGTACTCTCTTTCGAGTTTGAACTTCTCTTCTACGATTTTGAGTACATCATCAGATCTGACGAATACTATATCTTCAATATCGTGAGAAAGTAGTATTTTGAATGTCTTCATCGGATCCCTTATATATCTTCCAGTATTTACTAGAGATCTTATCCACGATAGAGGCATCATCGGAACAAATTCCTCTGACTTCAATAGAGACATCCTCGTAAATAGAAATGGAAATCTCTTCTTTATATACTTCGGAATTAAGTGCTCTACTCTATCTCCACTACATCCGATTGCTACTAGCCAGAGAACTTCGTCGGGGATCTTTATATCCGAATGATATAGTGCAAGAGTACTACATCCGGAAGAGTAATATAGTCTGTCTTTATTTAGATATCCTTTTGATGTGAGTTCTCTTATCGTGATCGGATCTCCATGATGATCTATGAGAGTATTTTCATAGGGGTACTTGAAAGGATGCATATCTATCATGACTTCTGTCTTCTCTTCAAAGTATCCAAACGGCTTAAAGATTGATGTCGGAAATGAGATCTCGGATGACTTGAATGTTCCGAGTGAGAATATGTATATCGCTAGAGCACATTGACCGTCTGCATCGTCGTGAGCTACTATTCTCATCACTCTTTAAGTATAAACTGTGATATTTATTCTCTTGCTAAGATTTTCTTCAATCTCTTGAAATCTTGATTTTTGATATATAGTCTGGAATACGAGCAAGTTTCTACTCAATTTCTCCCTTATCCCAATCATATCGGTGAGATCAATCAAGAAGAGAAAGTCAGGAATCAATCTCTTATAGAAATTTGCAATTCTGTGAATAGAGAGCATTGAGAGACTCTTATCAGTCCACATAAAGTTGACGGCGAGAATACAAGGCTTATGCTCCTGGTCTTTAGGAGAGAATAGAGAGAACGATAGAATATTATAGTCTTTCTCTGGATCTATAAAGTAAAAAATGTTCTTTGTCCTATCTATCTTCGATTTAAGTCGTTCGAATAGATATTCAGTGCGATTATACATGAACAACCTCGACATATAGAGCTTTCTTATTCGTTCGTATGCTCTCTCTAATGAGAGTATCTTCTTGTCATAGATCTCGATGAGATCTCTAGACAATTCAAGCTTATCGACACTCAGAACTACATTCATTAAATATCTAAGCCCCCTCTCCCTTACTGTAGATCTTCCCCTATAGAGTTGACTGTAGATCTTGAAATACGCGTCTGTTAGATCTGAACACTTTAAGAGTAACATCTTTTATACTATGCCAGAACGTCTATAAATTAAATCTCCATTAAAAAGGATTGAGAGATTAAGAGAGATACGAATTGACTAAGTTGACTGCCTGTCTGACTTTACTGAAATACCAATCTTTTTTCTCGGGATTATATATGCAGACCATCGGATGATATAACGGGACAAAGATTCGCCTTGACATTATTAGAGGTCTTCCGATTCTGTGTCTTATCTCAGACCTATCTAGGTTGAGTACACTTCTTATTGCGGTCGATCCTAATAACCAGACGACCGGAGGGTCTATTATCTCTATCTCGAGTGGAAGATATCGTCGGCACTTCTCACTTTCTCCAGTCCTCGAAGAGTAGATTATACACTTTATGACATTTGTAATATATACATCACTTCTGTCAACTCCTATTATCCTCAAGATCTCGTCGAATATAGGTTTCGATTTCATCGTGAAATGTTCTCTCCACGTCCTATATATAGACGGAGCCTCTCCTATAAACATGTGAGTACAGTCTACATTACCGACTCCGGGAAACGTCAGTTTTAACATCCTCTCTTCTCTAGTGAAGCACAAATTACATCTCTGTAATCTATATTCGAGTTCCTTCAAGAGTTCTATCTTTTTCTTACTTCCCGTATAGTATTCCGTCATAGTCAATAAAATCTATTTCATCGTCATTTATCAACTTTATCTTCTCTCAGCTCTCTTAAAGAGAACTATCAACTGTTCAAGTCTTCTCAGAAAGTTCCTAAGTTCGCCTGGATCTTCGGGACTGCCTGCAATTACGATCTCTGTATTTCCTCCTCTCACGATTATATTGGGTGTCGCCTCTTCGGGTAGAAATCCAAAAGTCTTAGTGAATTCCTCGACGAGTTTCTTTTGTTCTTCTGTTCCGAAGATCTCGGTCCATTCTCTTGAGTACGGTCTTGTCCCGATTACTTCAGTCATATACTTCGAGCTGACGAGTTTATAGATGATCGGAACTCTATATCGGATTGAGAGTCTTCTCAGAAAAGGCTCTATAAGTCTACATCTCTCGCACGTCGGAGAGAATTCGAATATTATCTCTACGATCTCTTCGCACCCCTCTCTCTCGCGAGTGCAAGAAGTGATTTGAGGTCTTCAAAGAACTTATCAGATGCCACTTCACTAGCACTCACATAAATTCTCCTCGGAACTCTCTCAATCCTCAAAGCTATATCACTCGCCGCTTCGGGAAATGGAATTCTCACTCCGGAACTTAGATTATAGAAAGTCATCTCTCCCGTAGTTATCAATTCTGATACGGGTAGTCTTCTCGCCCTCCTCTTCTCCTCTTCTCTCTCTTCAGTATATGCTCTCCTCTCTTTGATAGAGTAGAATAATCTTACGAATGTTCTGATTATAAATTCCATTCCTGCTTTGACGGCACTCATCATACTACTTTCACCCACAACTCAGATCCGACTCTAAGAATTTTCACGTATCCCATCTTGACAAGATCATCGAGCGCTTTTGACAATCTATCTGGAGATAATTGTACAATTTTAGATAATCTATCCTTCTCTACTAATCCATATCTTGATAATGTAGAATATACTTTCGCAGCATCAGGATTTGTAGACTCTAACAGTGTGACATCTTCGACTCGATAGTATTTTGGGACCTCTTCCTTTCCAAGTTTTCCTATTCCCAGAATCAGCGGCATGATTAGAAAATTCCAGTAGTTCTCGGCCCTGAGTAGTTCCTTTTCGGCGTCAGAAAATGCTCCATCTGATACGAGAGATTCTACTGTTGAGAGTATAGACATAAATTCATTAAGTCTGTCTTCAAACCTAAAAACTCGAGCATCTGATATTTTCGTATGCGGTGTAATAGAGGAGATTGTCTTATTTAAATCAGCCTTCAATAATTCGATTTGGTTCAGTACATCCTCTATAGAGACAGATCCCCTCTTTGCAAGTCTTAACATCCTCACTACTCCGTGAAATCTACTCGGTAGCATACTCTCTCACCTTTCTCAATTCTTCAATAACTCGCGTTAATCTCTCAAATTCCTTGAGAATAGAGTCCACGATACTTAGAGTATAATCTGTGATCTGTCTATATCTATCGACAGTTCCGCCAAATATCTCAGCTCGAGTGGCCTGATATCTCGCCTCTTCTGTCAATGTCGATAATCTTCTATGTAATGACGTTATCTCAGTCTCAAGCCTTTCAATCCTAGAGGCATATTCGTCCAGTAGTGAACGATAATGTCTTACTTCAGCTTCAAGACTCGTATTCCTCATTCTCAAATCTCTATTGAGGACTTCTTGTCTCCAGACAGTCTCAAGAAGTCTATTTATGATGTCCTGTCTCTCTGCTAGCATTCTCCTAAAATCGGCTGGAATTCTTCCACTCCTCCAGACATGGAATTTATCTACAATCATTATTGGATCCTTTGCCTGAAGGACGGAATCTAGATTCAGAATATCGGACTCTCTACATTCAAATAGTCCGATCGGTCTTTCATGAACAAATCTTCTTTTTATCACTCCTCTGTATTCTTTGAGATAGAATGTCGGAACTCCCATGACGATAATAGGATATAATTTCCTCTCTATCTCACCGTAGATAATGACTTCACCGTACCTTATACTCCACCATCTCTCTTCTCTCTGAAATACTGTATGATCTATATACTGTCCTATTATACCCCTTTCAGGTACGTATATTGGAACTCCGTAGAGATTCTTATATGCTCCTATTAATAACGGTGGCTTAAGTTCTTCAATTCTCCTCAATTCTGGAAGTCTCTCTCCTATAATTCTAGTAAATCTCTCAGAGAGACTCATTATAACTCCCTCGACATGCTTCTCAATGCATCTCTAAGTGCAGATTCACTAGATTGAGTCCTTTCGACAGTAGAGATCAGTTTAGTAAGTATATCAATTAGTGACGATATCTTTTCATCCAGGCCCTTTAATCTCTCATTCATTTCGACCATACTTTTCTCGATCCGATCTGATTTACTCTTCACTTCTGATAAAGACGTGTCGATAGGCGAAGTATCTATTTTTAGTGTACTCAAACTCGCCTCGATTCTAGAGAATCTTCTTATCAGATCTCCGAACTGCTCTGTCAATTTATCTATAGCTTTGAGGAATTCATCGACTTTTATCGTCTCTTTTAATTCGCTCTCTCTCTTCATTGTCATTGCAGAGACGACTGAAGTAATACTTGCCGTAATCGTATCTATAGAGAACTTCGAGAGATCATCGACCCTCTTTTTCAGATATTCTATCTCTGAAATAATAGGCTTAAGTCTTTCATCGAGGTATCTTTCCAATTCAGCTCCGATATCTTCTACAAGACCTCTTATTAATTCAGGAGGAAGTTCTATTCTCTTACCCCTAGCGATTACTCTACTCATTCTACTCCCACCCTCCTAAGAGCGGCATCGTCTATATCGTCAGTAACATATCTGAATCTTGTCTTCGGAATTATTGTCTTTCTAAGTTTCTCGATCTGTTTTGTGAAATACCACTTCGCCGATAGAGTTCCTCCGAGGAATGAGACAGCTGAGACGATCAAAAATGGAAATATCTCGTGCATTTCTACCATTGCAAATAACCAAAAGAGGACGACGCTTCCTATTCCCGTTATGAAACCTATTAATGCTGATCTTATCATGTTAATCATTTTATTAGACTTCCAATTTGAATATAAATATTCTTTATTAACGGAACGTGCTATTAGATACTTTTAAGTCTTAAGAGAGACCTCTCTATATGATGAATCTCTATACGACAAGAAAACGGGAGAAGAGAAGACGAGAGAATTCCTTAGACATTGACATAATGTTCGGAGAGGAGACGAAAAGAAAGATAGAGAAGATCCTGAAGAGGAAGGGTGTAGTTATGTGATTATAGTCCTCGAGATAACTTGGAAGTGTCCACATAAATGTCGGCATTGTTCTCTCAGATCGTTGATAAGTAAGACCTCGAAGATAGAATTAAGCTATAGGGAAGTTGAAAAGGTCGACAGAATTCTGAGATCATCTTTCAGAGACATAAATTATATAATATCGGGAGGAGAGCCTACACTTCATCGAGAACTTCCGGAGATAATTGATCTCTTGAGAAGTAAGGGGTCTCACGTAACTCTTGCGACGTCCGCTTTTTCTATCGATATGCTGAAAAGGTGTAATGCCGATTTATATGAAGTCTCTGTAGATTACTTCAAAGATAGACATGATAGATATAGGGGAACTAGGGGTCTTTTCAGTAAAGTTGAAGAGTTTGTCAAACTAAATCGGCCGACAGTTATAAGGATGACGTATTTGGGTGATAACGATCGTGATATAATTGACGTTATAGATTACTACTATAAGTATGATAATCTTTTCTTCTTGATCTCTAGAGCAGTTCCGAATACAGAAATTCCACAGAGCTTGAAAGAAGAGATAGAGAGACTTTTCGGTCTTGATAAAATTCAGATCGGCGAAGAATCATGTCCTGCCGGGAGGACTCTATTTGTCGTTACTCCGACGCTCGATATTTTAGCATGTCCCTTTTATAGACTGAAACTCGGAAAAATCGACCTAGAGAGGGGAGATCTCTATGTCAAATTTATAGATCTTCCGGTCGATGTATTTCTATGTACGTCAAAAGTATAAATATCAAGTGTAGATAATTGTCTTGATGAAGAGATCTAAGATTGTGGAGGTCACTAAAAGAATACTCAGATTCATAGTTCGGACGTCAAGAGGAGACACGTATATGCTCAGTGTTCGCCGGGTTAAGTACATCTCTGAGAGATTTCTCGATACGACTATATCGGATAATGAGGCGAGAGAAGTATTCGATATAATTAAAGACTTCGTGATTAAGACGAATAGGGGAGTAATCTACAGAGAGCGACCGAGGAGAAAGTTACTCTTGTTCCTTCGAAGGAAAAAGTAGAATTAAATCTCACGATCTTATAGTCTTCTTTGATGAACATACTAGACGTCGATCCGGGAGAGGTCTTCGAGAGATTCAAAAATACGGATAAACTATCGGCATTATTCAAGATGCAAAGAGAGTTGATGAAAGGATTTGGAATGACTGATAGTATAGTCTTAGAGACGAGAAAGGGACAAGAAGAGTTCAGGCGATTTGTATATTACATTATAGAAGAATTAATCGAAGGAGCGAATCTATTGAAGATAAGGCCGTGGACTAGGACAGAAGTCACGGTTGATAAAATGCACGTCTATGAGGAGTTAATCGATGCTCTTATGTTCATGATAGAACTGTTCATAAAGTTGGGAATTGACGAGAAGAAATTATTCGAATTATTTGCGAGGAAATATCTAGTGAATATGTTCAGAATAAGAAGTAATTATTAAATTAGATGATTCTATCTGCAATTTCATCGGAAAGATATATTTTCAATTCCGGAAATCTTCTAATCAGTATATAGAGTTCTCTCAATCCCTTAAACTTATCGAGTTCATCTTGATGGTATAGAAGATATTCAGTCGCCTCGTGATAGCCTAATCTCACTACGTCATTGACTATATCCGTCGCAACTTTCCACATGCCTCTTCTCACGAGGATGTCTACTATTTTGCCGAAATCGAGTACTCTACCCTTTCTCATCGAATAGATTATTCATTCCGGTTTATATTAACATTCCTTCAAATTCTCCGTAGTCTCCTTATGAAGAGAGCTTTAATGGGTGGTATACTCCAGTCGAGGCTATAGTATACTATCGCTGAAAAGTTTCTGTGATAGACTTTATATCCCTCGCCCTTATAGTTCTCATTAAATACATCAAAGAATTCATAGACCTCGCCTTTATCTAGATCTATAACTAGACCTTCAAGCTCATATAGATCGTCCGGAATTTCTCCAGACTTTGTAAGCAGGGGAATTTCTTCATGTCTTTTTTCGTGGAAATAAAGACATTGTCTACCCTTACTAAGGGGTAAAATGTTGCCCTGAAAGAACGCGATAAGTCTACCTAAATCCTCTTCGTGAACTACCTTGTAAGTCTTTCTTTTTGATTTAGAGATGACCGTTATTTCTAGAACTACACTCATTTCCATCCCTCTATTTTGTCTATGGAACGGAAAAATATAAACATTGTCCGTAAAATAAGACTGAAGCTAAATAGAAAAAAATAATTAACAGTTGAGAGGAATAAATTCAGGATCCGTCTTGAGTTTCTGGAGGAATTCTCTTTCTTCTTCATTGGAAATCGGATCGAGGTAGAGAGCCTCTGCCTCGATCTGAGTAGAGGCGGGAAGCTCCTTACTGTACAGTCCGGTGGGAACTATAATTCCTGTTAGAGCATATAGATAGGTCCCTGTACTAATTCTCTCGTACACTAATACTATTCTGTTGTCGTCCATTTTTCTTTTCATCTCACTATATTTATGGAACGGAATTATATAAACGTTGTCCGAAAATCTCTGAGTTGCTGTAAGACGGGTTTTCTCGGTAATCTAGAATAGATTGACTCTTTCGTCGACAAGTAAAGTTACATTAATAAAACAATAATAATGTCGATAAATATTTAACGAAAGATTACATCGAAAAATTGAGATTTATCTAAATTACAGTCACTGAATTTAAGAAATGTTTAAGTAATTTTCGATCTAAGTATATAATGTGAAAGCAGTAATATATGCCCGGATTAGCCTGAGAGAAGAGGATATAGAAGTTCAAATTAACGCCGTTAAGAAGTGGGCCGAAGATAACGGATATACTATTGCCGGTGTGTTTAGAGATACAATCTCCGGAGCTATCGATCCGATGAAGAGGGAGGGATTTAGTACAATGCTCAAATTCTGTAATGAAAATAATATCAAGACAATTCTTATCTACGATCTCTCTAGGCTCGGAAGATCTCTTCCCGAAGCTGTGAATGTACTCAGGACGTTGACTCAAAAAGGATTTGCCGTAATATTCACGAGATACAATTTAAAGGCCGATCTTAAAGACATCGCCGGAAAAGTGATGATTTATACTCTTTCTATGGCAGCGGAATTGGAAAGAGACTTCTATAGAATGAGAGTTGAAGCGGCCAAGAGGGCAGGAAAGATATGTCACAGACCTCCAATGGAGCTTCCGATGGACTTGATTAAGAAGTTGATCGATCGAGGATGGAGTTATAAGGAGATATATGCTTATCTAATAGGTGCCGGTCATCTCAAGTATAAAACGAGTAAGGGTGAAGAGAGGACTATGACATACGTCCACTTTCTCAGGAGGTTGAGAAAGGCCGGACTTAAGAAGAAAAGAAGATATAGAGCAGAGTAGTAGTTTAGATGATGAACAAGTGTAAATATGAGGTCGTAATAGATTGCGGACCTCTGACTTCTAGGTTAAAGTGGTGCCGAAAGTATATGTTCTGGTGGAGTTATGAAAAAGATTGCCCGTTTTCGAAGAACTGTAGTGATAAGATTAAGATATAGCATCTTTTTCTTTAAGAAGAGATGAAGTTTGAGATAAGCTGTATAGAATATACCGTTGAAAATGGCGATCCTGTACTCCACTTATTCGGGAGGGACAAAAAAGGAGAGAAATACCACGTTAAAGTATACGGATTCAAGCCTTTCTTCTACGTCGACCGAGAAGAGTTCAATACTAAGTCTCTTCCCGATCATATAGTTTCGAAGATAAGTAAAGTAGAGTCTACGAAATTTAGATCGATTGACGGAAGACGACTCTATCGAGTCTATACTAGAGTTCCCAAAGACGTTCCCGAAGTGAGGAAATTCTTTGAGTGGCATGGAGAAGCTGATATTCCATTCCCTACGAGGTATCTAATATCGAAGGGGATAAAATCGGGAGTTGAGATATCAAACGGAAAAATAAAGCCTATCGACTACGAGGGGAAGCACTGCATCTGGTATCTAGATATAGAGACGGCTGGACTAGAGGCGTGGTTAGGAAATGTGCCGATTTGTCTGATCTCTTTCTTCGACAGTATAAAAGATAAATTCTATTCTCTCTACTATCATCCGTCGTTCTCAAAGACTAAGATCTTAAAGAGAAAAGTGAAGACTGTTCTGGACGAAGAGAAAGAGCACGTCATAGCACTATTTCCCGATGAGAAGATGATGTTGGAATTCTTTGTCAAGACGGTGAAAAAATTCGATCCCGACATAATAACAGGATGGAACGTCAAGAGATTCGATCTATTGACTATTTTGAGGAGGATGGAGAAGCTGGGAATAGATATCAACGAACTCTCTCCTATAGGTCGAGTTGTTATCGTCGACGATGAAAAAGGCAGATGTAGAGAGTTGATGATAAGAGGGAGGACTGTCCTCGAACTAATCGGAGCATATAAGAGAGTGAGAAGACTTGAACTCGAATCGTATAGGCTTGATGATGTCGCCGAAGAGGAACTCGGAGTGAAAAAGTTGATCCACGCAACCTATACTGAATTAATCGAGATCTGGAAGAAAAATCCGTGGAGGTTTTTAGATTACAACATAAGAGACGTCGACTTAATAAGGGCATTAGATGAGAAACTTTCTCTAATAGAGTTCTTTCTCAACGTCAAGAGAATCTCGGGATGTGAGCTTTCAGACGCCGAATATCCCGGAAGAGTCGTGGATAGACTTCTACTTTTCGAAGCATGGAAGAATAAGATTGTCCTCCCCTCTAGACCTAAAAATCGCGAAGATGAGAAAAAGTCGAAGTATAAAGGAGCACTTACTCTGAAACCAAAGCCTGGAATCTATAAGTATGTCGGATTCTTCGACTTAGCGTCAGCATACGTGAATATCTTTCTATCGTTCAACATCGGAATAGATACACTCACTAGCGGAGGAGAGGACGTGATAAAGACTCCGATCGAAGGAGTGTTCTTCAAGAAAAAAGAGAGTATAGTTGCAGGAATGTTGAGAAAGCTTGTCGAGAGGAGGTCTTTTCTGAAGAAATTGAGAGATAAATATCATCCCGACACTTTCGAGTACAAGAAATATCATAGACTTCAACACGCACTAAAAGTCGTCGCACTATCAGTGTATGGAGTTCTAGGATGGAGTAGTTTCAGGTTATTCAATAAGAAAGTCGCCGAGACAGTAACGGCAATATGTAGAGATTGTCTTAAGAAAGTCATTGAGATAATTGAGAACTCGGGATTTCAAGTCAGTGTGATATACGGAGATACTGATGGAGTATTCGTCGACTTCTCGAATTATGAGAATTTAGAGAAAGTAATAGAGGATGGAAGAAAGATAGAGGAGTTGATTAATGTCAATCTCGCAAAATATTTGATCGAAAAGTATAATGTAGAAAATCCGACAATCTATACGAAATTTGAGAGAATCTGGAGTCCATTCCTTATAGGAGAGACTAAGAAGAGATATGTCGGAAGACTTGTATTCGAAGATAATAAGATAATAGAGCCTCCGTCTATAATGTGGAGGGGATTTGAATTCAGAAGATCAGACTCCGCAAGGATAACGAAGAAAGTACAGAGAGATCTTGTCGAGATAATATTCTCACACGCACTATATACTCCGAGTTTTAAGAAAGAAATGAGAAAGAAAGTACTCTCATACCTTCAAAATCTCGCAAGAGAGTTCAGAAAGTTGCCGTTGGAGGAGATAGCTATCCCGAAGGGAATAAGTAAAGATGTCGAGAAGTATGAGAGACTTCCAGCTCACGTCAGGGGATTTGAATATGCCGTCAAAGTACTGAAACTTCCATATCCCGTGGGAGAGAAAGTCAAGTATATATACATCAGAGAAGTTCCGAAGGGATATCCTAGAACTGACGTACTAAGTTTTGTCCACGATTATGAAGTTCCCGAAGGGTTTGTTCCCGACTATGAGAAGATGTTTGAGCTGACTGTCCTCTCTAAGATCGAGCCGTTCATAAAAGTGATTGGAATTGATCCGAGGGAGATAAGAATTTTAGATAGATCATTACTAGAATTTATGCAATGAAGTTGAAATGTCTCATGTGTGGAAGAGTTCTAGATTCTTCTCAATTCGTCTCAATATACGACCATGTTAAGAGGAGGATCGTATTCTTTCCGATTTGTAAAGAGTGTGACGAATTACTCGAGAGAAAGAATAGAACTGAAAAAATGTGATTGACTTTAAATTTTAATTTAATTGTCTAGTTATCGGTGATCACTTCTATCATTCCTATCAGCTCAGTTTCGTCATCTAGATCAAGAATTTCAAGTTCTACGTATGCAGATCCCTCAGTCCAGACATCGACATCTTCAGATACGTAGTAACTTCCGATTACGTCGAATTCAACATGTCTAACGTTCTCATCGTATCCAGTCAGAGTAATATAACTATCTCTAATATACTCACTTGCACCGAATTCAACGAAATACCATGTCGTAGTATGCCAAATCCCATCTTCTATCCACTCTACATGTCCGCTAACTATGTAAGGCTCAGCTATATAATCTATATTTATGTCCAATGTCGAATACTTTCCAGGATTTGTAGTCCTGACATCCTTAATGACTTTACCATAGCTTCCCTCAATATAGCAACCTGTAACTTCATAACTGCCTGTCTCAGGATCGATTGTTTCTACGAAAAGATATTCCCAGAAGAAGCCCTCCGAATCTACTTGATCAAGATATGTTATTGCTGGAGAATCTGGCTGATCCATCGTGAGATACACGAACAGCCTTCCTTTTTCTGACTCGACTCCTGACCAGAGAGACTTTGTATAATAAGTAACTGTGTATCCATCTTTACCTCCATCTCCATCTTCATATTCATAAGGATCTGCATAGGCGCCAATATATACATCATATCCGTTCAGTGCAGTTACATGTACCCAGAGATCTGTCGGCGATGCTCTGGCCAGTGGAATTATCACTATCAATAGCAGTACTGATAGTAGTACTAACGATTTCTTCATACTCCCACCTCCACTCCCGACCACCTTTTAGGGTCTAGGGGTTTCACAGGGAAGTGGCGACCCCTCTCCCCGTCATCCCCATTCCACTCCCCAGAGAGACTTCTTTTATCTCTCTCAGGGATGCGTGGGGATTTAGGATTTTTCATCACTAGAGTATCTCACTGTACAATATTTAAAATTTCGTATTTTCAATCATTGCTTATAGATATTAATTTATATTGACATCGATAATTTTTTAACTGTGAGAAAAATGAGAAAAAGTATCGGAATACTGATAGCTCTATTAGTATTAGCTGGAATAAACTCCGCTCTCGGAGAACCCAATAACGCCGATAATACAGTACTCTATCTCAAGATAGTGACAGAAGGCGGAGACGTCATAGAAGTGTGGGTAAATGTGACCTCTCCGACAAAAGATATTGTCGTAAAAGTAAATGGTGTAGATGTGGCGGGAGAACTGAACAGTATAAACAGTAAACTGGGGAGTATAAATAGAGCATTGAATGATTTATCGCATGCTGTCGAAGAGAATAGTAAGCAGATAGAAGAAATATATGAGGTCTTAGAGAATCATAAAGCGGCATTTGATAATGTCTATTCTATACTCTCGAATCATTCAAAAAGTCTTAATGAAACTTATATGATACTGAGAAACCATGCAGATGCGATTAGAAAGACAATCCGAAAACTCGTCGTCCTCTATAACGCCTCGAGATTGTTGGCTAGGTCATTGAATAAGACCAGGACGCAACTAAGAGACTTCGTAGTTAAGACTAATTCGACGTTCAAGAAGATAGAAGATGATCTGAAGGTCTTGGGCGTTGCTATAAGTGAACTAGGTAAAGCACTGAACGAGACTAATAAAGAGATCAGGTCATTGAAAGAGGAGAATACTAGGTTGAAAGAGGAAATCATAGTATTGAATAATGAATTGAATAATAGAGTGAGGTTCTTGATCTTGCTGGGCCTGATTACTACAATCGCACTGGCAATAGGAATATCTACGGCATACTACAAGTTGAAGAGAAAATCGACATAATTTTTTCTTAAGATATTTTTAAAGATCACAAAATTCTCTATATGAGGTGATAAAATGAGGGAAGTTCTAACAGAAGAGGAAACTATGGATAAGATAGTAGAATTAGTCGAAGCTCTTAAAGATAGACTAGGATTAATTACTTATGAGTACTTGTCGAGTACTGAAAGATGCTATGAATTTATAGATAATGTCGGCTATCTATGGCCTGAAGACGTAAGGAATGCATTCAAGAGAGCTATTTGTGACGATAGTCATACGCGTGATAGATTTGCCTCTATAGTAGAGTTCTCACTTGAACTAAAGCCGACTGAGAGGATCAGAGAAGTTATCCAAGATGTCGGCAAAGCTGTTCTCAGGAACCTTTCTCGAGAACTCAGAATAGTAGAACTTGAGAGAAAACTCAAAAGTAGATAGTTCGATTTTTCTGATATAAAACTATAATAGTAAAAATGTGCTTCTTTATATGAGGTGATAAAATGAGAGAACTTGAACTCGAGGAAATTGAAGCCTATACTAAGATTGTCACAATCGATGCATTTCGTGAAATTATTGACGAGCTTGTCAAAGATATTATAGAGAGAGCAAGAGAGATGCCGGTCAGTCGATGTATTACAATCGCAAGAAGGGCTTTAAGAGATTATGAGAAAGAACTTGAAAAGAGAGGAGGCTTGTCTTCAAGAATCGAATTAGATGTCCTGAGGTCAAAGGGAGATGAAATAATTAGAACTATATGCCGTGAGAATATAGGAGAAGCATTGAGAGACGCTCTGAATGAGGCTATCAGTCTTGATATGAGTAAAACTGTCTTATTTGACCGACTTTCCGATATTCAGTCCGAGATTAAATCAATTGTAAGGAGTTATCTAAGAAGAGAATACAGATAATTTGGCGTAGTTTTTTCTATAAATAAGAATAAATTGAAGAGACTACTTTTTATTATAAGGTGATAAAATGGAAAAGACAGTGGAAGAAAGAGAGATAGAATATCAGGTAGGGAAGCTCGAAAATGCGATAACAGGAGCACTGTTGTGGGATGTCTTAGGCGGGATGTGGAAGAAAATAGAAAGAAGTATTAAGGATGAAATTTCCGAGGCTAGGCGTAATATAGATAGATGTATTAGGGTCGTTGTTAGGAAGATAGAAGAACGGTATGAAATAAGAGGGAAATACCGCAAAAGTGAAGTAGAGAAACACTATGAGAGATTGTTCTATGAGAAAATTTATCCAAAGAGACATGAAATTGCAAGAACTGTCTGTACAAAAGTCTGGCCGCGACTTCTCGACGTAATTCGAGACACTTTCAAGGAAGAGGCACTTCCTTCCCTCGAGGAATTCTGGGATTATATAGACGAAGATTTCTATGATCCAATTGAGGAAAGAGGTCTTGACAAATTACTTCAAGAGATATTAAGAGAAGCTTACTACAGGTGATCGAGAATGAGGGCTCGAAAAAAGTTCTCGAGTGTTATCATTGAAAAGTGTCTTGCCGCTGGAGCATTAGAATATATGATGTCCGGAGATATAGGAGAAGCTTTTGAGAGCTGTCTAGATCACGTCGAAAGAGTATATGGAAAATTCCATAGAAGAGAACTAGAGAGACAACTAAGAGAAGATGATGAATTCAGGGAGAGGATGAGGAGGACAATCGTCGCTATTTCAGACTATACATACGATGCCGTGTTAGACTTTATATGTAAGCATCCCGAATTGATCGAAGATCTTGAAGAATATCTCTTTTAATTTTTTGCGGACAGTTTACTATCTAAAGACATAAATGAAGAGTTCTCTCTTTGTATATGAGGTGATAAAATGGAAAGGACTGAGGAAGAAATGGAATATGTTATCAGTGATATCGAAGATGCCGTGATGACAGAACTTGTAGAGGACGTTCTGAGAGAACTTGAAAAAGTCATGGACGAAAGACTCTCTAAAATGGAATTTAATCTGGAAAAATGCCGGAGACTTGTAACTTCGGTGATCGAGAGACTCTGGAAAGGATCGGGTGATCCAGACTACTGGAAACTCTACAAAAATAGAAAGATGATTGTAACAAGGGTCTGTACAGAATCTTTCTGGTCAAATCTTATCGATCAAATCAGAGAAAGTCTAAAAGATGTAGGAGTTCCAGACGTTGAGGAATTCTGGGATAACTTGTGGGAGAGACTTGATAGGAGAGACTTCCACGCAAGATTAGAAGAGATCATCAGAGAAGTTATAGAGTGAAGAACATGAAAGCTGAAGAGATTAGACGGTCGGCGAAGGAGTATGTCTTGAGAGAACTTCTCTTTTCGTCAGTTCTCTCTCTTAGTGAGGAGGCTCTCAAGATCGCATTAGAGTATTTAAAGAACAATCCGGAGCGATGTATAGAGATCGTAAAAAGAGGAATTAAAGAAGATTTAAAATTTGAGATAGAGACTACCGAACGTTATATGACTCCCGAAGAGAGAGAAGCTGACGAGGAGAAGTTGAAGTTTCTCAGAGATGCCGAGGCGAAGATAGATAGGATTGCTAGATTTCTCTGTCGGAAGATAGGTGAACTTAGACCTTTTATGGAGGCCGCTACTGATATAGAGTGGCGTGAGATACTCTATGCTATAGATATGGATATGTATGAGAAAGCTAGAGAGATAATGAGAGATATTGAAAGAGAACTTCGATGGTAAAAGAATAATGAAATGATTTTTATTGTCTTCTAAATACTCTTATATGAGTGAGAGAATGGGAAAGGTAGCAAGGTGTATCCGTTACTTTTCGAGATTCAGTGAGAATATCTCTAGAGCTGAGACTACACTTGGAATTGCACCGTCGAAAACTCTTGTAGTACGGATGGCAATTAGGGACGCGAGTAGAGAACTCACGAATTTATATATAAACACATGCATTGAGAAGGCTCTCTACGATGAAATTAAAGAAAATCTCAATCGATACCTCGAAAAGCTCAGGAAAGGAGAGGAGATAGATCTAGACGAACTTAGTAGAGATCTTAGAGGAGATCTCTTAAGAGTTCGAGAAAATATGATTTTACATCTTGAATTCGACTAAACTCTATTGAAACCTTTATAATTTCAAGGAGTTTCTAATTTTTGAGTGAGAATATGGGAAAGATCGCAAGATGTATTCGCTACCTTTCAGACTTCAATAAGAATCTGTCAATGGCGATAATGGCTCTCACGTTCAGATCTATCTCTAGGGCACGTAGAAGTATTGAAGAGGCCGATAAAGCACTTAAAGATATGTATATAGAAGCGTGTATTGACGATAGAGTCTACGAGGATACTAGAGCAGATCTCACATCGAAGCTTGAAGATATCAGAAGGATGGAGAGAGGAGAATTAAAGCTTAATCTGAAAAGGCTTAGCGAGGATCTCGAAGATATACTCAAAACAATTCGAGAAGATATGATCTCAACTCTAGGATTTGAAGATTGAAATCAAGACATAAATTAAATTCTTTTTCTTTAAATACTGATGAGATCTAGAAAATCAACTGTCTCGGTAAAAAGTCTATTTAGAGATATGTGTATAAAGATGGGAGGAGAATTTATAGAGATGTCACCCGTACAGAAACGAGAATGGTTTACACGACCTGGAGAGATCTACACATGTAGTTTCGCTATAAGAGGAATATCGAGGATTTCAATTGCCAGGCATATAACAAGGGAGTGGAATGAAGCGGACGTGTATTTCGATTTAGATGTAGAGCCGTTTACATTTAAAGAGACTGAAGAGATTCTTAGACTTCTTAGAGAAGAGATTGAATTTAAAGAGTTTCGAATAGGATCTGAGACTGGAATATTAGGACCTGATATTGTAAGATTACACTTTGAAGATGTTGATTTAACAAATCCTGAAACTATGAGGCGAATATTCGACACGTTCAAGAAATTCAAGAGGACTATAAGAAAGATAGAGGGAGTATAGTTTCTCTTTAACTATTTAAATAAAGCTATCTCTATATGAGATGATAGATATGAAATATAGAAGTCCAGGCTCCAAGATCGAGGAAATTCGCTATCGTTATCTGCCAGGAGTAGGTCAAGATGCCGGAGAAAAGTGGAGAAGAATGAGAGAGAAGTTATTAAAAGTTCTATCTGAGAGATGTATGAAACTTGAGATTAACTTCGACGAACCTAATTATCTCACCGGAGATTGTGCACAACCAAGAGGAAAAGGCTATCACTTTATTATAATGGGAGATCCGAGAGGTCGTGAATATGAAATCAGACTATACATAACGGGCAGAATGTTTCAAGAATTCGTAGATCTAGTCGATAGTATATCGGACAAAATAGCTAAGAGAAAATACATAAACTATGAACCCTCTCTATACTATGACGGAGAGTTCTGGCTAGGATGTAAAGAGCCTGATAAAATTCCCGAATTTCTTGGTGAACTAGCGGATATTTTGAGGGGTGATTAGATGGTTCGTAGGAGGGAGAGGAGAAGACCTAGTCATCCGGTACTAATGTTTAGAGATATGTGTATAAAGCTAGGAGGTAGATTTAGAAAAGAATGGGCATTCGGATATACGTGCAATTTCAAAGATATGAGAATCACGATCAGTAGGCCCGAACTAGAGCCCGGATATAGAGTCGAGTGGGACGAGGCATACGTATATATTGATGTCGATCTTGAAAATAGAGAGCTATTCAGATTTAAAGAAGCTGATGAAATAGTTAGACTTATTGAGGAGACTCCGGCAGTCAGAAAAATCTCAGGATATGTAGAGAAGAGAGCCCCTAAAGTAGTTCAATTGGAACTTCAAGAGGTCGATCTCACGAATCCCGATATTATGAGACAACTATTCGAGATAATGAAGTCGTTTAAAGAGACTGTAAGAAAGGTCGAGAAAAAGTACGGATAGTTTTTAAGTCTTAAAAGCTCTTTTTTCTAGTGAGTGAGAGTATGAGTCTTTCACCTAGATGCCTAGGTGCATTGAAGAGAATGATGCGTGAAGTTGTCGAAAAAGAGATAGAAGAATGGCCTGAAGAAAGAGAAATATGGGAAGAAACTCTTGAAAGGATTGAAAAGGCAAAACATGTAAAGAGTATTATAGATATCTTTATAGACGATCTAGAGTGGGATCTTCCAGCATTTCACCGTCAAGTAATTCGCAAGCTCAAGAAATACTGCTCAAAGAGCGATTTGAGACTCTTACTCGGAGAAGCTTACTTAAGAGAAAGTGAATGGCCTACGTAGAGAGGTGATATTATGGTAAGACGTGACCTGAAGTATATGGCATATGAAATAGCGTATGAGCTTTCAAGAAAGATAGGAATAGACACAGCAAGAAGTGTTCTTGAGCAGGTTCTTACTTTGACCGATGATATTATCGAAGAGATAGAGAAAGATCGTGATAGATGCCTCTTTTTTGTCCGTCCATTTATCAACGACTATCTAAGAGAATTGAAGGAAATTGAGAAGGGTGATAAGGCCGAAGTTATCAAGATGCTAGATCCGAGCAAAGTGGCAGATATACTCTGTAGTAAAAGGGGGAGGTCTCTCTTAGCTGAGATCATAAGAGGAGCGATTGCTGAGTCTGAGGGATTGATGTATGAGTATATAAAAGACACTTCATTGATGAGAGAATTGATATACGATTTGATTGATTATATAGAATCGACTATCTATTACGGAGAATCTATATAAGATTTTTACATCACTTAAATAGAGGGAGAATATGTCCATATCTAGGCGATGTTTAGGTTCATTAAAACGATTACTGAGAAAAGAGGCCAGAAATCTCGCGGAAACTAAAAAAGAGCTTGAAGATCTGTACTCTATAATAGATGAGATATTTGACGAAAACGATGTTATAGATTACTGTATAAACCAGGCATATGATCTATACAGCTTTGTAGACTTAGTATTTGACGCGAAAGAATGTTCTAGAGAGGAGTTGAGGAGATTGATTCTGACAGCTGTAGATCGAGCTGATGAGTTCTCTACATGATTAAAAAAGATTTTTTGAACTTCAAGAAATCTCTCTAATGATCTCAGCTAGGATTTCACTATCTTTCTCTAATTTCTTGTGGATATCTTCAAGACGTCTAAGTAATAGCTCTTTAAATCTCGACTTATCATAAACATACCTGAACAGATCTTGATTCGCGAGTTTTTGAAGGACCTCACTAACTTTTTCTGCAGAATCGTAATCTCCCGTCATACTTAATACCAATTTACCTTGACGTTGTGGATAAAGAGTATAATTACCCTCGTTAAGTCCTAGTTCTCTTCCTATCTCATCTGCATCGACACTAATCCTTCCGAGATCTACAAGTTTAAGAGTCTCCAGTTCACGATTTCTAGTTATAATCGGCTTTATTAAGTCTGAGAAATCTTTAAGATTAGGTCTCTCTATGTCTATCATAAGATAAAGCTTATGTTCCCACCTGTAATCTAGGACTATCTGAGCGAAGTCATATCCTTTATAACCTATTACACACGTATATCGCTTTGGCTTTATCTCAGTATATCCCGATAGTTTAGATCTCGAGATAAGTTTCGAACACATATCTTTAAATAACTTTCTGAGTTTTCTCCTTTCCGCCTTCGAAAGTTCAAGTTCATACATAGCAGTATATTTTTAGACTGTTAATATTTAAGTCTACTTAGTCAGTTTATTATTAATGAGGGGAATCTCGAATGGCAATGGCAAGAGATGAGATAGAGGAATATCTTAAAAGCTTGGCATATGAAGTAGGTAAAGAATGGCTAGAGGAAGTGGAAGGAAAGAGACCTACAAGATTGAAACCAGGAAGTAGGAATTGGCGGATGATAATGGCCTTCAAAAGTCTTATCGAAAGAGGCTTCGATCCAGTTCTAGAAGAGAGAAGAGAGAAATTGAGATCAAGATTGAAGAGGGTCCTGGCGGCAGTAATTGCCGAAAGAGCAAGTAGGACGAAGAAAGAGAAAGAAGAGGCGTATAATAAAGCCTTGAATCTATTACCGGAAACAAAAATTGACGAATGGTTTAATCGGGCGATTAAAGAATATAGAGGTTTACTTGAAGATGTATATAGGAGATGCCTAACGATGGGTCTAGGAGAACGTAGACTTTTCGGATCTAGAATCACCAGGCCTTATATATACAAAATAGCCTGCGCAGATTATGCAATCGATGCAGCCGTGGAGAAACTTATAGAAAAAGACATCTCTGAAGAAATTAATGAACTTGTCGAGGAAGTTAGGAGGTCACTCTAAGTACTTAGGATTAAAAGGTAGATATAAAAATCAAAATAGGTGTAGAAAATGGAAAGATTATCTAATTCAAAACGAGCCTATGTTAAGGCAAAAGATTTACTTCATGACGTCGCTCCAGTATTCGCCGAACATTTAACAGAGCTTGCGATATCATATCTTTTAGCATTCCCGAGCAGGTGTATTAAACTTGTATATGAGGCTCTTGAAGGTGAGCCTGAAGAGATAAAGGATACTGTAGCCGAGTACATATGCTATAACACGAAAAATCTGAAGAAATTCATGGAAGCTATAGAAATTGCAGCACTATCCTCCTACGAATATAAAGACTTTGAGTGGGCACTAGAGCTTGAGTCTACAGAATTCGTCGAAAATTTGGCGAGAAAAATAAGGCATCTAATCTGAAATTATAAAGTAATTCGTCACTTTTCTTTCGGAATACCTTCTATGGACGTATAAAATTCTACTCTAGAAATATAAGCTATAAAACCTTTTAATGATAGAGATCAACTTTAAGTGAGTGAGAATTATGGCTAGAAAAAAGAGACTAACTAAATCGAAACAGGCTCGTGAAAAGGCTGAGGATTTACTTCATCATGTCGCTCCAGTATTTGCGGAACATCTGGCAGAACTTGCGGCATCATATCTTCTACTATTTCCGAGTACATGTATCAGACTTGTATATGAGGCCCTTAAAGACGAACCTGAAGATATAAAGGATACAGTAGCTGAATTTATATGTAAGAAGACAAGAAATTTGGAAAAATTCATAAAAGCTGTAGAACTAGCAACAGAAGACTATGAGTGGCAGGTCTTCCAATCGGCACTTGAAGAGGATTATCCCGAACTCGTCAGAGAACTGGCGAAGGAAATAAGACCTCTAATCTAAATTCACTACTTTTTGAAATGTCTCCTTTGGACGTATGAAATATCTATCTAGAGATATAAGCGAAAAGATAGTTCTTTTACTTGAGTGATAAAATGGAAAAGACTAAATTGACACCTAAAGAAGATGTCTTGAGGGAACTTCTTGCCGCTTCAGCTTATGCTCTCATTAAGGCGACTCCTGAAGAGATACTCAAATATCTCAAAAATAATCCAGAACGATGTATAGAAATCGTGAAAGCAGGAATTGAAGATTATTATCTGGATGTCGAAATAGAGGAGATCAAAGATGCTCTGGCTCATAAACGCATGACTCCAGAAGAGAGAGAAGAGGCAAGAAAGAAGTTAAAGTATCTCAGGGCTGCTAAGAGGAAAAGTGATCAAATTGCCAGGTTTTTCTGTGAGAGGATCGATAAAATCAGACTTTTCTTCGAACTCCCTCTAGAGGTGAAGATAGTAAAGATCAAATGGGAAGACATGTACAATGCGATAGAGTACGATCGTGATAGAGCTATAGCAGTCATGTGGGATCTAGAAAAAGAACTCGAGTGGTCGTGTACGATATAAAATTTGTTGTGATATTACCACCTTCTTTCTTTCGGAATATCTCCTATAAACGCATGGAGTGAAGTAACAAAGTGGACTAGCGGGCCTTCTTTAATTCCGAGTAAATTTGCGACATACTGTTTAAGTAGTGCGGCACAAGAGACGTCTATAGGCCAGAATTTTATGAAATCACAAGATCTCTGAACATAGACTAGCCAGAGTTCATCTCCCTCTAATGATGGACGGACAATCAGTTGATAGAGAAGAGAACACGGAATTCTTCTCTTTCCGATATTTGTCAAGTCTCTAGAAGTCTCAAAGATAGTCAGTACTACTTGTCTTGATCTCGGATTTCTCTTCAATTCGTCGATTAAAAGTGGAAGATATACCATCCTCTCTGAATACGTGTATGAAAATCTTCCATCATCTTCAAGTCCGTATTTCTCCCAATATTCACGATTATATTTAAGTAGAGAGAGTTCAGGATTTTTTGGACCTGATATCCTCTCTTTGAACCACTCCTCGATAAATTCTTCTGATGCTAATGTCTTCGGAAATGTCTCTCTGAACCACTTGACCATCTCTCTCCAATCAGACGTGTCTATAATCTTGTAAGAATAGCACAGGAGTTCTTTTGTCACGTTTTCTTCTCTCTCTTCTAACTTCACATGTTGAACTGACGGAACAAATACTCTTACTCCTCTTGTCGCTATCTCTCTTGCTATTTCATTCGCAGCTTCTCTCATATTCGCAAATACTCTCATGATCTCAGAATTAATCTCTTCAATGCGATATATATTAGTACATTTTATTTTCGTCTTTTTATTCTATTAAAATGTGGCGCTAATAGTAAGGTGTAAAATGTGCGGGTTCATGCTCTACTATAATCGAGGAGACTCAATCTTCAATCCGATGGACTTGATCATAGAGAAAATTGTCCTCTATTATGGAGGTAGATGTCCGAGATGTTATTCACTAATCTATAGGATTCCAACTAGAATCATCATACGTCCTCGAGGCAGATTCAAGAAGATAGTCAAGGAGAAGGGGCTTCCAGAACAGGTCGTGATAGATCTATCCGATTTCCCAGATTCTAAAATAAATATCACAAGTGAGTAGAGAGCTTGGAGAGAAAAATGGAAATCGTTGATAAGTTCAAACGCCTAATGATCCTCAAAATACTCGGTTTCAATACTCCAGATGCCATCGTGATATATAGAAATGAACCGACATACAAGGCAGTAAGTAAAATACTATCTTTCTACAAGAAATATGAGAAACTCTCGATAAGGACATTCCTAGACATAGAAGATTACACTTACATCCCTCCTCATTTTCCGAATCTAGATAGAGACGAAGCATTATTGAAGACACTCGAACTACTCTCGGCCGGATACAATATTCTATTACAACAGGGAGTAAGACCTACGAACGGAGATGACGAATATCTCTGTCTAGTGATGAAGACCGGAAATAAAATTATCATCGAGATGGCTAAGGGTCCGGGAACTGTAAGAAAATTGACGATCGAGGGAAAGATAGATGACAGATTCGAGATAACTTCAGAAGAGGATGAAGATTATAGAAGATTGCCGACTGAGCTACAGTATATGTACGAAATCATTAAAGAGTGCGAACTTGATAACGTCATATTTGAAGTGTCGATATACAGAGAACCTGTAGTCGGACATAATCGTGAGGTCTTTTGGGGATTCACTAAAGCAGGTGGTGTAGAAGAAAAGATTCCGAAGTGGATACTGGATAGGTTGAGGTCTTATGATCTTTAAGTTTGAAGATCTCCTAATACTTCACACGACCTCCTTAAAAGACGCGTATCTTGAAGTCGGCCGATATTTATTGACTACGGGATCGTATAATTACGGAGAGACTACAGTCGGATTTCATAATCTATTAGTCATCACTAGAACATCAGAGACATTCGAACTAGAAAAACCCGAGAAAAAGATATATCAAGAGAGAATCTTGAAGAGATATCTTCCCAGGATAAAGATCTCAAGAATTGTCAGCTCTCTAAAATCGGGCAGAAGGGCCTCAAAAATAGTGTTTCCGGTATGTCTCGATAAGAAAGAGCCCGAATGTCTTATGTATTTGAGTGTACTCTTATGCCGAGAAGAGACATCGTTCACAATTCACGCCTGCTATAGAGCACAAGAGTGGGGAACTAGAGTACTTGCCGACTACTATTTCCTGTCAAAACTCTCAGAGAAAATCTCAAAAGACAGTGGACTTGATCTCTCTTCTATCTCGATATACACGATGGCAGTATATACGAGAAAGCGTGGAGTAAAGAGGATAATTGAGAAACTTAGAGAGAATCAAATCAACTTTACATTATCTGATCGTGTCAGAGAATTAATATCGAATAAATCTCACATCTAAGTTTTTTCTATAGTATGAAGAAAAAGAAAAGTAGGAAAGAGAAATTACTGTCGGAACTTGAGAAGATGCTTTCATCGTCGGGTGAGATAAAGAACTACCCTAGAGTATCGACGGGAATAGAGGGATTCGATGCTGGATTAGAGGGAGGTTTTCTTCAAGGTGCACTTAATATAGTCTATGGACTTCCGGGAGTTGGAAAGACGACATTCCTAATACACTTCGCAGTAGAGCAGATCATAAAGGGAAGACATGTCTTTGTGATGGACACTGAAGGAGGATGGAGTGGAGATAGGGTAAAGAGAATTCTGAGTAGGCGAATAAGCGAATTAGATAATCCGGACGAAGTGATAAAGACGATAAAGAAGATTAAACCTCTTCACGTCTGGAGAGTCACAAGTAGGACTGAGGCGAAGAAATGTATAGAGTTATGGGATCTCATCAGAGAGAGGAATTTGAATGTTGGGGCATTCATAATAGATTCTATATCAGCACTATACGTTCCCGATCTAATGGCAGCTAGTCATGAGAGGCTTGCTATGACGGCGAGAGAACTTGGAGGATTCGGAGCTGTCATGGGAATTAAGATGCACAGATTAGCAGAGGCATACAATTGCGTTAGTTTGATGACAGCATGGCCTGGATCTGAAGCCGGAAAGAAATTTAAACTTAGAGAGATCATGGACTTGATAAAGAGAAATGAACCTGTAGAACTCGTAGATCTCGCCACTCTAGAACAGCCGATTAGAATATCAGGAGGTACGAAATTATCGTTCATGGCAAAGCTAATTATTAGAATGATTCAAGGACCCGGCTCAACTGGATATGCTATACTAGAGAAACATCTATTCATTCCTCGGCGGTGTATAAGGTATAGACTTACTGATCATGGAATCGTCTCTTTGAAGTCTGATGTAATCACAGAGGAGGAGGGTATATATGAGATTCTCTCCAGGTACGAGAAAAGTTAATAAATCCGAACGCATATAATAAGTGATAGATATGCCTCGTAAGGAGAGTAAAAAGGCAAGGAGGGCTCAACTATATCGAAGTTATAGAAGGTATAAAGAGCGAAGGCGATTATTATTCCAGAGGTGTCCTGAATGTGGACATGAGCTTTCTGTTAAAGTTAGAAAGAGGAAGAGAATTCCATGGATTGTCTTCAAGTGCGGAAGATGCGGATATTTCTTCTGTTATCCTATCCCGAACGAATATAAGGAACTTCCATACAAAAGAGTAGATTACTTCGCAGTAGTCATGGACGTTAGACATCTAATTTCCCAACTCATAGAACAGAAGAGCAACAGCGATCAAGAAGACAATCCGGAATATGTAATCTATACTCACTACGCCTTACACCCGCAATGGAAGATCAGAATCCATAATACGGGGAAAATTGATTTTCTTTTTACTCCTCGATGACGTATTTATATTCCCTTTTTTGTGCGTGTCTTGGAGCAAGAAATCCTAGTACAAGTCCTGCTGTAAATCCTATTCCATAATTCGAGATTATAAAACTAAATGCCTGGATAAAGAAGTTCTCAATAGCTTTAGAGAGAGCAGGGACGTTTATATAGATAAATCCCAGAGATGCGAGTAGAAAGAGAGAGCCTATATAGATCCAGACAACACTCGTAATAACTGAAGAGACTTTTCTGAGTAGATATCCAATAGGCATTCCGAGAATAAATCCAGTACCGGCCTGTGTCAGTAGTATAGGCTCAATCAACGTTTCAACCTCTTCAACTGCTTTAATGTCTCAAGCCACGGATTGTCTATAGCGAATGATGGAAGAGATGTCTCTTCTGTCCTCGTCTCAGAACTCAATCCTCCAACTACTCGAGGAGTAGATTGAGATTGAGATCGCGATGACATTAACTCAAGAACATCTACAATCGTCTCAAAAGCTTTAATCTGCTGTTCGACTAATTGTGATTGTCTCTCAAGTAGTTTAGTCTGTACTTCTATATTCTGATTGATCGTCTTTATAGACTGCTTTATATCCTCACTCGCCTCCATCATAAATTGACCGTACCTGAAATATGAGACAGAGTACTCGGTGAGAATTTCTTTCAAGACTTCTCTGACAAAATACCTATTGAAATCATTTCGCCTCTCTTTTTTCAGCCTCTCTCTCACTTTATCTTCGACTAACCGCCAAATAGGATCATTTACTCTGATCATTAGCGTGAGTTTGACTAGAAGATTCTCGGGGAGAGTCTGTCCGAATATCAACTTCGCCCTCAACGCTTTAGCGAGTCCCATTCGAGGAGATTTACACTTACCCATTCTCTCACTGTAGAATAATAACTGAAGAAAGAAATAAATCTTTCATGAAATAGATTAGAATGATCTGAATGAAATGCGATGTGAGATACTGTCGACGTAAACCTGAAATGACTGTATATATAGATGATAAAAAGGCGAAGCTATGCCGCTATCACTATAAGAAGCTCTTGACGATAATTACATATCTCGCCGAATATCTTGATAATGTCGAATTGAGTGAGATTCTCGAGATTGATCCGAAAGGTCGATTAACTCTCTCGTATAGAAAGTTCAAAGTCCCGAGAAAAGTACTGTATAGATTAAGGAGAGCTTTGAGGAGGATAAAGTGAATCTAGATATTCTTTCCCTCGAATCGTAAGGACGTAATATCCTCTCCCGACTTTCTTTACAAATCCTCTTGCAATAAGTCTCTTTAGAGATCTCCATGCCGTAGTAATCGGGACTTTTTCGATGACCTCGGAAAACGGACAAGGATTTCTACTTGCGACAATCATGAGCACACATATATCAGTGTATTTTAATTTCTCCATTACTATGCTCATCAATTAAATTTCTTCAATGATCTATAAAATGTTTTCTAAAAATGCCAATAAAATTCTCAAGATTTCGCTTTGTTATGATGATGTATTCAATGTTGAATTTAGGTCTCAATTTCGACACAATCTTAGATTGCTGATATAGTTGAATGCCGCTAGGATTACCTCGAATCTTACACTCGATCAAATAGATTTTTCCGCGCTCTAGATCAAATCCTATTAAGTCGAATGGTTTTGATCTCGCAAGTCTAAAGACGATCAATCCTATAGACTCAAGTTTTCTCTTCACTTCTCTCTCAAATCTCGCCCCCTTCTTATATGATCGTCTTTTCTTTGACTTCTTTTTCATCAAGTTATTAATAATTTAAGGTCTATATATCTTGAATTGAAGTGAGAGCATGATAATAATATGCCGAGAAGACCTTCCATTTAATCCTGATGCTATAAAGAAGAAATATCCTCATTCTAGATGCTGGGAGATAGAAGAGTTTTTCGTCAAAGCTAAAGAAGATCCCGAACTATATAAAGAAGCGAGAAGAGTATTTTGGGAAAGTTATTGGAGGCGAATGGGATACTATAGAGGACGTCATAGATTCTTTGATGCCTATGAAGACGGAAAGAGACTCACTAGAGATGAAGATAAAATGAGGGTTCTTGGAGAGATTATTATATCGGCATGGGAACATGGAATTGTCCCGAGAGAAGTGATAAGGATGAGAAGGATTAAAGGATGGCCACCAGCGTATAGAAGACTCCCCAGGAAAAAGTCAGTACTTGTATAAGATTAAATAATCAACTCTAAGAATTATAAAAGAGGGTGAGTAAATATGCCGAAACGTCTTAGTGAAGAGGCATTGAGAGATCTAGTTGAAAGTGTAGTAACAGATGCCGATGGAATATTGATGGAAGTTATTGAGTACTGTATATTGAAGCCGTTAGTGAGGGGAAAAGATAAGCCCAATCGTCGATTTGATACGAGATGTATAACGAATATCTTGAGATACTATAAACTTGAAGACGAGAGAGTTCTCGACACATTAAAAGAGAGCTGGGACGAAATTTTAGAGGCCGTTGACGAAGGATTAGAGACGTGGGAAGAGGGTGAACCGGTCGGAGGAGTTGTCGAAGTTGCTTATGAACTTGTCGATGAAGCCGGAGTACTTGAAACAATACGTGAAGCTGTCCTTAAAGCATACGATAGAAAGCATGGAACGAATCTATACGAATTCTATGTGAAAGAGACTGAATAGAGAGATCTCTTATTTTTCGGAATGTAAAGTTTCTCAATCTCTTTTTAATCACCTAGATAACAATTCTTCTGATGAAGAGCATTAGAGAATATGAAGAGACGTATTCAAATCTATCGAGCGAGTGGATAAAAGAGAATGCAAATGTTCCGAGATCATATTCTGCATTCGTCGACTATGTCTTCAAAAATGAAGTCGTGACAAGGAGACAACTCCTCGAGTATTTCGATGCTCATGAAGTAAAGGCACATCTAGAGGGAGATCTCCACATTCATAAACTTCCACAGTCTTTATGGAATCCGTATTGTACGGGATGGGACTATGGACTTATTCTGAAGAAAGGGATCGTAGGTACAGTACCCTCTGCTAAGCCGGCAAAGTATCTCTCAACGGCAGTAGCACATCTAGTACACTTCTTTCTAATCCTATGCCAAGAGTGGACCGGTGCTCAGGCAGTCACAGGAGTAGATCTCTATCTCGCTCCATTCGTCAATAAAGACAAACTCGATTTTAATCGTGTCAGAAAAGAGATAGAGACCCTTGTATTCGACTTAAATTATCCGTATCGAAGAGACTTCCAATCACCGTTTACGAATATAACTCTAGTGATGGATCAGATAGAATACTTCAATCAGAAACCTGCTATTATAGCGGGACGAGAATTAGACGATCAACTTTCTGACTTCATGGACGAGTGCATAATCTTAAATAAAGCATTCATTGATGTGTTCATGGAAGGAGACGGACTGTCTAGGCCATTCACATTCCCGATACTTACAATTCCAATAACAAAGAAATTCGATTGGAATGAGAGGAGATGGGACGACTTGACATATAGAATATTCGAACTGATCAGTAGAAGAGGATCTATATACATCTTCAACGGGGTAAAATACAATGCCGAAGAGGTCTTCTCTATGTGCTGTAGACTTCTATTGAATAGGACTGTAAGGGGAATCTGGTCAATTCCCGATAATATAGGATCGATAAATTGCGTCACGATAAATCTTCCGAGGATTGGAATGATCTCTAATGATGAAGACAAATTCTTTGAAGTCCTCGACCAGAAATTAGAATTGGCAAGGTCGATTTTAATGAAACTGAGAAAGAGATACGAAGAAATTATGAGGAATGGCTCTATGATGATCCTCACTCAGAACTATTTAGAGTGCGGACTGTCCAATCACTTTAATACGATCGGAGTAGTCGGTCTTCCGGAGGCGGCGAGTATATTGATGAATAATTTAGACGTCTGGACTGAGTGTAAGGATAGGGATATAAGGGATGCGATAGAGATAATGAAAAGGATTCTTATATTCATAAACGAAAGACTTAAGGAGTTCTCTAAAGCTGACGGATACAAATATAATCTTGAAGAGGTTCCGGCAGAATCGACGGCATATAGATTCGCAAAATTAGACGAGGAAAAGTATCCGTTATTTAGGCACTATATTCCATACTATAATAACTATCCGCTGTACTCAAACTCTATAATTCCGTATTCGGCAGATCTCAGTCTAATAGAGAGGATTAAGTATGAAAGCGAGGTACAGAAGTTCTTCACGGGAGGAGTAATCTTACACATATTTCTTAACTCACTTGCCGATGTAGAAGCATTAAAGAAGTTGACGTATAGAATTGTACATCAGACTGATCTTGTCTACTTTTCATTTACTCCGGTCATATCAGTATGTCCGAAGTGTAAGAGGTCTTTCACTGCTCATCTAGAGAGGTGTCCAGAATGCGGAGGAAGTGTCGAAGTGTGGAGTAGAATTGTCGGATACTATAGACCGATCAATAGATGGCTTCCAGCTAGAGTGAGCGAATTCAAAGCACGAACTCACTATTCGATCTGATTAAATCTCTAGTTAAGGTTTTTTACTCTTATTAATTAGTTCTATTTAGATGAGAGAATGTCGACAGAGTATGTCGTACTAGAAGTCGACCGTAGAGAAAAGTTGAGAACTTTCCTGAATAGTCTAAGGAAAACAGTAGAGAATTCAAAGATTTTTGAGATACTCTCTCACTTTACGCGATATTGTCTTGATATAGGTGGAAGTGCAACGTTTACAAAGTCCGGAATAACACTCCCGAGCTATACTATAAGATGTTCACTAAAGACTCCTTCAATCGGAAGTATTCGAGTTCTAGGTAGAGAGGGACTAATACTTGGAGTCGCGTCGAAGAGACTATACAGACTATACTTTCCCGAAGAGATAAAGGCAGAAATCGAGGCTGTCGACAAAGAACTGACTAATGAGATCGTACTGACGATTGAAAAGGAAATCGGAGATTACTGGTCGGCTAAAATGGATCTCTTCTATAGGAGATACGGGAGATAACTATGACTTCAGATCGCTATGTAATCAGATCGAAAGAAGAGTATAAGAGATTTAGACGAAGATTGAAGAGGAAGATTGAGAAAGGATTAATTCGTCCTATTCTCTCAATGACGAGATTCTGTCTTAGAATTGGAGGTAATGCTGAATTTGAGTTCGATGAGAATACTAGAATATTGACATGTAGACTTCCGAAAAAGAGTAGTGCGACAATGGACACTGTCATCAAAGACGGAATTATATCACTCTCTTTAGGAGATAGAGTATTCATATTCTCAATGCCAAAAGAGATCAAGTATACTTCGATTGAGGGAGGATATTATGACGATGTTAAATTGATGAGACTTATCATAAAAAGTGATGAGAGAAGAGATGTGTATAAGGTCGATCTGGAATTTCTCTAATCTTACATGAGATAGAATTCGACTTCATTTTCATCCGGATAAATCTCAACTAGAGAATGATACCGTCTTAGAGAGCTGGCTATTTCTTCAATGAGTTTGTCTTTTATACGATCGTCAGGAATTCCCGAAATTCGATAATACCGGAATTCTGCACCGTCAAAATTTATGAGGATATAGAATCTATCTTTCCAGGCATGTCTAGATTCAAAGTGATTATATCTGATTCTCTTTACTCTCAGTCCGTATTTTCTACAGACATTAAAGACGATCCTATCCTCTCTCAATTCCGATCACCCTAGATCTTCTCGTATTCTCTTTAGTGCCGTAACCGTCAACTTATTCGGATCCAATCTGAATACTTCTATATTCTCCTCTTTCATCAAAGTCTCAACTTTCTCACCGACATGAGCACTTATGACGTAAAATCTTGCTTTTATGTCAGACTTTCTAAGAAGTCCTAAAGCTTCCTCTATGTCGTATATTGCGGCATCTGTAATGACATAGATAAATTCGACATTATTCTCAATCGCATCTCTTAAAGCTCTCATTATTCCAGTCCATCCTTGAGGAACAACTCTCTTTATATACGTCTCAATATCGGATTCTATATGATATGAACGCGTGTCGAAGAAATAGAAATAGACCTCACAATCATTCTTAATACACTCGCGATATAGAGCAAGTGCCGCAGCCCTAGATGGTATTAGACAATACATCATCGATCCCGATTTATCTACAATTATTGCAACTCTTCTCGGAGTTTTACTGATCGGAGTAATCCCTCCCTTTCTCGTCAGTGCAAATATTCCAGGAATTACAAGGCCGTATGTCTTGAATGTCTCTTCTATCATCAACTCCCTGAATTCGTCTCCTATCCTCCAAGTTGCGAATTCTTTTCTCCTCTCGCGAGTTGTCGCCAATTCATTTTCGGCATTGATTATAACTTTATCAAGAAGTATGTCAATCGCCTTCAGTAAGAGCGGATCTTTGAAAAGTTGAAGTCCAGTCTTCGGATCACATTCATAGGCGGGATTTAAACCGAATATACTATAGACCAACTCGGGATATCTCACCATCACATCACTATCTTCAGATAACTGAAAAGCATATCTTATTCCTTGAAATCGGTTGATTACAGACTTTCTAGTCGGATCTAGAAATCGAGAATATACTTCCGTCAGTCTTTCAGTCTTATCTTCAAGACTTGAATCAGATTTGAGAATATCCATTATTTCATCGACAGCATATTTAAATTCACAATCCTCACTGATTCCGGCAATTCTCTCAGAGACACAGAGAAAGAGTTTTTCATGATTCGGAGGTTGAACTTTCATTTCCTTCCTGATTCTCTTGAGTAACTTTGCCATGTATCTCTTATACTCATCACTGAATTTGAAGTCTCTAGAAAGATGATAATTGACAATAGTATCCGAGACGATATTGCCGAGATCGTGAACAAGTTTCTGGTCGAATAAGATTCCCCTTGCTAAGACGGCCTTTTTGGCAAATAGCCATGTTAGTGATTCTAAATCGGGTGTAGCCGGATGGATAATTCTATGCCCAACTTCGTGACGAAGACCATTCTTTATCTCCTCAATCGGTCTCTTGAGAATTGACTTCGGAACTGTTACTACTCCCCATTCAAAAGTCTCTGTCTTACCTTTCTCGACAATCTTTAATTCGAGTGAAGGTGATCCCATCTCAAGAAGGACATCTACAAAAAGTTTACGGATATCTTCGCGGAAAAAAATTTTTTGTTTACTCAAAAAGTTCACCCTTCACTCTCTGACTCAAGCTCTCCGAGCTCTTCTACAGCGACTTCCCAGACCTTATTTAGATTCTCTTCATTCTTCAATTGAGCTATAGTCGCCTTCACAGCAGTCCTTATACTCTTCGGAAGTGTTTTCCTGATCTTTCTGTACTCTCTCATCGCGTTTTCATATAATTCTTCTTTTGAAGATGAACTCTTCGCTGCGGCTTGAAGTATCGCTGCCCTGAGTTTGTCAATAGCCTCTCTTGCTATTATTGAAGCGCTGGCTTGTTCAATCGCTTTTATAGCTCTACGACTGAGATTCTCAGTAAATTCTTCAGTTAATTTTATGAAAGCTTCAGAAACTTTTTCCATTTCTATCTTCTGTTGCGACTTTATCGCTCCTATAACTTCATTCAATCGCTCTAAAGAGATCTCACTAGGAAGATATACTGAAGCCAAACCACTCGAAAATTCTACATTTTCCGGTAGAGTCGATTTTAGTACTTCATTGATCTGATCAAGAGTCGCCTTTGCGGCATCTTCGTCGAGGAAGAGACTTATTCCTCCGATCTTTAGTGAACAATTCCTTGATATGATTCTTCTGACTTTCGACCTCGCTCTCCTGAACTTCTTGTAATCTTCCGGTGGCAACTGATAAATTGTCGTAACTCTGACATTCTCTGAGGTCTCTGAAACTTCTCTATTTACCGGAACGCTTATTTTTACTTTTATGATGTACGCCTTCATCGTATAATATTTATGCGCAACGAGTATATAAACATTCCTCGACTCGAAACTGATTTAGATCTTACCATGACTCATAAGGACTTCAAGAAGGTCCCTAAAGAGAGATCTGACTTTATTCAAATCAGTATCCTCGAAAATCATGAGATTTATCACGACCTGATTTCTCTCAGAATCAAAAGTAACATTCACAGAACTCTCATCAGATCTGAGTACTCCTAGAACTCTTGAATACGGAAACGACTCAAGAAAATCACATCCGAACTTCTTAAGTTCTACGGCAATTCTATACATCTCCTCAAGAGTTTTAACAGCAGATTTCACTACACGCGGAAGATCTCTCCTCAAATCCTCAAAACTAGAATATACTCTTCGAAGATCTACGATCTCACCATCCGAGTATACTCTCAATTCGAATTGTCCATCAAGATCGTCGTGATATATAGACACATGATATTTTCTATCTCTATATATAAACGACCGATATGCAGTGAGGATATTTCTAGTTCCCTCATCCTCTTCTCGCTCAATAATCCTCACATAGAATTTTCTTGATTCAAGCCACTTTCCGATTTCGTCGATTTCCATCAAGAGAAAGAGAAAAAATCGAAATAAAAAACTATATCTGCTTTACAAGGATGAAATATGGAATCACGTTAAGTCCTGGAGCCGTCCTGTCGAACAAAGTATATTCTCTATACGTGAAGTGGCCGTAGAGATATATCAACTTTCCAACCCAAGATTCATCAGCTTCCGGATACAGTGCCGGATCTATCCATGCTGAGCATCTACCTCTAAGACTCATATCTCCGACATTTATGACGGCCCTAGCACCTCCGAGTTTTTCTGGAACACTGAATCTCTCTATAATCCCAGCACAGACTCCTTCGACCGCTGCATTTTTCTCACTCACTAAGTCTACAATCGAAGATAGATTCTCAAATGTAACATGCGTTGATATCCAGGTACTAGCATCGGGAATTGTTTCTATATCGTCAATCACTTCAATCTCTTCTATTCTCGGATCTGAGTGTAGAAATCTGAGTTCATTACTTCCCTCATCAACAGGAATATAGTCAGAGAGATAGTCAAACCTGACAACTCCGGTTTGACCGATAACTCGACCTACATATTCTTCACTTTCAGTCTTGACTCTATAACACGTATCAATCATTATCGAAACTCTTGGTGATGCAATGAATTTCTTTAATGAACCGTCTTCGAGAAGTAAGACAACTCGCTTAACTCTCTGTACAAGTTCGTACTCTCTAGAATACTTATAGAGAATCAATTCGGGACTTACTCCAAGTTCTCTTGCTCTCTTGAGTATCTTCTCGGCAAATTCTTTCTTAGATATTCCCATTATACTAGCAGTCCTCTCAAAGATCTTCTTTCCGCGTTCATCTAAAGTTTCGTAAATTTTGATTCCCTCTTCTTTCTCAGCTCTAATCTCTTCGACAGTCTTGAAGATCTGTCCGGCTAATTCTTCTGGAGACTTAACCCATCCCTTCTTTGCAAGCGCCCTCGATATCTTTATACAGAAGTCGAATGTCACTGGATCCGGTATCTTCAAGGGTTTTGTCTTCATTTTAGTCTTCAAATTAACGAAATACAGTTCGTCTCTTGATACGTTGACTTCTATATCCTCGTATCTAAACGTTCTCATCAATAAAGTAAATCAGATGGCGTTAAATAAATCTATCTAATTCGGATCAGAAAAATCCATAATGAGGATGCATCTTTCCAGGCTTCACCTCGACTTTGCCATTCCTAACTTCAATCATCCACTTGTCGATGCCTGGATGACCGATAACTAGAGTATCTTCAGGAACGTCTGGCGATATCCAAAAGATGTGGGGAGCTTTCTCTATTCCCTCGATCTTCATATAATCAGAGGCACAGACTCCTATTAATCTGATACTTTCTCCTTTCTTTCCAACCTTGAGGCTCATCCAATACTTTTCCGGAAGTACGAAACATCTAAGACATCCTATTTCTGAGAGTTTCTTGGCAAGTTCTCTTGAAATTATATTCTCATACGATCCTGTATCGACAAGTGCTTTGAGTTTACTCTTCTTTGTCCCGATCTTGAACTCTACCTCAACATATGCGTCTTCTCCTATCATATCAATTATCTAGATGCTTCGGAGATATATAACTTAGTAATATGATTTCCTATTAAGTGAAACGTTTAAATGCTAAAAACTCTAATCTTACTGATGAAAATTTTAGTAGTTAGAGCAGACCAAGATTATCCGATAGAATTCAGTACTAATAAGAAATTCCTTGTCAAACAACTGATTCCGCTATTGAGAGAATTCTTAAACGAGAAAAAGAATCCATCGATCGTAACAATAATCATAACTCGTGCCGATGAAAAAGTGTAGTTTTATTATCTCTACCCTCTTACTAGAGCTGTATGACAAAAGAATTGAAGTACAATTTATGTGCATCCGGAACACTCAAATCAATAGTCTACTGTTGTTCAACTTCGAAGCCATGTCCGATTAGAGACCGTGCACTCTCACTCTTAGGCATACCTCCCGAGAAATTCGAGGCGATAAAAAATAATCACAAAATAGAAGATCCGAATCTATGCTTCGGGAATTTGGCATTCTGCTGCGCTCTCTCAAAGAAATGTAAATTTAGAGACAGTGTCTTGAAGAGACTCGGATGGGACGAAAAGAAATATCTCGAATACAAGAAAGAAATACTCAAAGATTTTATGAAACTAAATCCGGATCCCGAGATATGGAATAGGAGAGTTGTCGACGGATATAAGGGAATTCTAAGAGATAGGTATGGAAATAAATACGAAGTTTTACTGTTTGGATCTCTTGAACTCGGATTCATTCAACTACTCGAATGGAAGAAAATAGAGAGCGGAGTAAAGAAGTAAAAATTAAATTAATTATAATCTGTATTTCTTTAATGATATGGAAGAGTATAAATATGTTTGTGACGAAACCGAATTGAAAGAAGAGGCAGAGGAGGAGAAAGAAGAAAGAATTGAAATCAAGACAAGTACTAGGATTGTCCTTGTCGAGAATAATGTCGTATACTACTGTCTAAATGACAGGTGCTGGAGTATAAGACTTGAAGAGGAACCGAAAATTGAGAAAGTCGAAAAAGAGGAGGTTGAAGAGAAAGTCAAGGAAGTCGAAAAGAGGAGGAGGGAGTTCTCTGAGAGAATAAGAGAACTATTTAGAGAAGTCGAGAGAACTCTTGACAAATTATTCGCATGGTAGATTCTTAATATATCTCCTTTTCTGATAGCTTAATGTATGAGTGAAGATGTGATTAAGATATTCGCAAGTAAATTCGCATATAAGCCGGATTCGTGGATAGAGAGGTCGATAAAGAGATTCAGACTTGGAGTTGAGAGAGTCTCTAAATACAAGTTCAGAGTTCGAGGAATGAAAAATGAGAGGTGTTCAAGATATACTGTCGTCTTTATGGGACATGACGAAAATGGACTTCCTAAATTCTTCTGTCCGTGTCAACTTAGGAGAAAGAAATATGGAAAAGCTGAGAGGTACTGTACTCATATCGGAGCGGTTATTCTCTATATTCTCTCAAAGGTCAAAGAGGATCCTTCTCTTGAAGTCATGATCCCGTGAGTGGAATGGAAAAGATTTATATTCCCGCATTTGTAGATATAATTGAGGCGGAAAACATGGGTCTGTATATAATAAGGGGTCCAGCGGATAAGATCTCAGAGGTCAAAAATCTAGGATTTGAGATAGTAAGAGAGATAAGGCCAAGGCCAATCAAACCAGAAAAGAAAGTGATCCTCGACGAATTCATAGCTCATGTCAAAGAAAAGGGAGGAACGATCTCCAGAAGGGAGGCTAAAAGTCTGCTTAAAGAACTGAAGGCAAAGCATAACCTTCCTAAAGGAATATCATTGAAAACATTGCTAACTCACGGTATTCTAGTGAAGAGGGCTAGGGGAGAATTAGTATTAGGTGAGGCAGAGATAAAAGTCGCTCCCTCAAAAGCTGAAGAGGAAGAAGCTGAAGAGGAAGAGGAAATATCTTTAGAGGAACTCGAAAAGGAATTCCAATAAATTCGAACCAAAAAAATATTTTTTTATTTTTCGATTTTCTTTATCTCTCCCAGACCTCTATTACTGAGATAATTCGCAATTATTATCGGAAGTCTATTAAGTCCGCGATGTATTCTATATCCTCCTATAACGTCGTCAATCTTCGAATCGAATAGACAAGTTCCATCAATCCAAGAATACTCCTGAATAAACGGACTGAATTCGTCTATCTCATCGATAGAAATTACAGACGCCTTAAGTCCACAAGGATGAATACTCTCTTCTAATCTCTTTAGTCTGTGAATGTCTATACTTGACTTCGGATCGATTTTTATCACAGAGAACTTCTCAATACTATGACCTATTAATCTCGAAATTCTACTTAGACGGCCTCTAAATACGACGAACGACTCTTTAATATATCTACAGTCAGGATTCGTCATATATTCGACGATCTCAGCTCTCTGATCTTGATCTAGATTAATGAAGTCCTTATCCCTTACGATGACGTGAAATCCTCTATGTCCCGAAAAGTTAATCTTGAGATCACTCTCACTTACTCCAAATTCGTATCTGAGACAGTCAACTAACTTCCACAATTCAAACTTCATATCATCTAATATCCGATCGTTTAGATAGTCGAATTCCAAGTCTATCTCAAAGAAGAGTTCAGTCATCTTGATCATCTTCTCATCCATATCTTGAGACGACGGTGAGAGGCAGATATAAGTCGAACGATAGACATCTTCCGGAATAGGAGGCCTTGAGAGATATCTCCTCAATTCTTCTAGTGATTTAAATCCTAGATGTCTGACGAATTTATTTCCCCTTCTAACTGCGAATTCATAGTGCTCTACACTTATTCCTGGATCGAATTTTGAATAGTACTCTATCAACTCATGAATCATCAATATCACCTACATTCATTCGTACAAAGACCAGCAACTTTTAGAGTTCTACACGATGGAGGTCTATATTTCTCTTTACGTCCTCTAAGTCCAGCTATATGCTCTATCTGATATCTAGTCGTCTCTTCATCGAAATCCGGAGCATGTCTAAATAGGTCTACAATCTTATCTATCTCCCAGCCGAAGTGTATGAGATATGAGGCAATTGCAAATCTCTCAAAGTGAGAAAGATCGCGTCCGTTCTTGAGGTCGGTTATCAGCTTTTCAATACATGGCGGAATCATCCGTCGCTTCTTTTTGAATTTCAGAAACGGTTTCATTTTAGTCAATATCAGATCTTCTAATAAAGCTCTTGAATCGTCCTCGTTAAGTCTAATAAATCCACCATACAAATTCAAGTCCTTAAGAGATACTTCTGATCTCTTTAATTCGAGAAAGTCCCTCACTCTGATGAATACTCTATCATCTCTCTTCTCAAAAGAGTCGCTGAATAATCTAAGTCCGAAGACGACGGCCTCAAAGTCTATCTCATTAATAACATCATCGACATACGATCTATATACTTCGGCAGGAATATGCCCCCGATGAGAAATCAGCTCTATAATGAACTCTAGAGTACATGGTCCTGGATTAACAAGAGAGACCTCTTCCTGATTTGGAACGATCTTTCTGACTCGGCAATACTTCAAGAAGTCTATAGAGTATCTGTTGACGAATAATAGAGCGATTCTATAGTTGTCTTTCCACAACGGTGAATTTGAATCAACTCTGATCTTTCTAGGTTCGAGTTCAATATACTTCAAAAGGATCGGGTCGTCTAAGAACATCCTGATTTTCTGTAGTGAGATCTTGATGAAATTCTGTGCCAATGCCCAGCTAAGTCTCCTCAATTTAATTGAAGTTGCCGATCTTGCCGACTTAGTTCTAATATTGATTTCGGACAATAGCAGTCGTCTTATGAGGAAATCATTTATTTCGCTATCAATCACTATATTATCGAGTAGTCCGTCAGATAGGCTCTTCACGATCTCCCCCACCTTCTATTTTCCTACTTTTAACAATATTTTCTATTTGGAAATTATATTTAAATCTTACTCTTAATTTCTGTCGGTATTACACAAATAATAGCAGGAAAGGTGAAAATTTTTATATGATCGTCTGACTACTAAAATGATGAGTCGGACAATCGTATTCAAGTTTACAGTCGACAATCACGAACTAGCGAGAGAAGTTGAGAGTTTCTCAATGATCTATAGACTGACAGATCAGGTAAAACAATTCTCATTTTATGATAGAAGAGAGAGGAGGTGGATTTTCTCTGTCAAACGGGCAATTATGAACAATCTAGATGCGGATCGAATTATTCAGACATTAGAGGGAATTTTTGGACCTGAAGCTCGAAGGCTTGAACCTCTTATCTCAAAGAAGATTCAGAATGCCCGTCGGATTACTATCAAAGAAAATGAAGACTTCTTAATAATCGAGGGAGTACTCGGAACTGTAGAGAGTGCAAGACTGATAGAGAGATTTACAATCGCATATAATTACATCAGAAAGGGAGAACTATTCAACGAGAAATTGAGATTAGTGCGATGGAGAAAAATAGGCGATAAATTCTATTTAACTGCCGAGAAGGGAATACTCTTCAGATTGATTGAGTATCTCAAGCCGATAAGGGACATTAAAATAGATGTACAGATACCTGGAAAGAGAATAAAGACCTCAGATAGACTCATTAAACTCTACCCGTTTCAAGAAGAATGTCTCAATTCGTGGATGGAGAAAAAATGTGGAACTATAGTAATTCCAACCGGAGGAGGAAAGACATTTATCGCGATTGAAGCGATTCGAAGACTAAGGACGTCTACTCTGATCTTAGTCGTCACTCAAGAACTTCTCAGACAATGGAAAGAGAGGTTGAAGCTTATAGGAGTTGATGCCGGTCTCCTTGGAGCAAGACACTATGATATAAGAGACGTGACTGTCTCTACATATCACTCGGCGGTTAAATATATCGACGAACTGAAAAATAGATTCGGACTAATAATATTCGACGAGGCTCATCACGTTCCAGCAGATACATTTAAGACGATCGGACTTAAACTGAAATCAATATATAGAATGGCATTGACAGCAACTCCCGAGAGAAGAGATAAAAATGAACCGCTGATATACTTCATCGCCGGAGATGTAGTCTACAGTATCGGTAAAGAGACTCTCAGAAAATATAGACTGATCGCCGATTTTGAACATAGGAAAATCTATGTCAACTTGACAAGAGACGAATTGAATAGATACAATAGAATAGAACTCTCTATAGACGACGAAATGAAGAGGATATCACTATTGAAATCAATCGCATTCATGGCAGAAGAGAAATATCGCGTATTGAGAGATCTAGTCAAGAGACATTTCAATGATAAGATTATCGTCTTCTGTCAGAGAATAGAGCAGGCGAATAGGTCTTATGATGAGGTCAAGAAAATACATCCGAATACATTTCTCATAATCGGAAAAACGAGGAAATATGAACGATCTAGAATATTCGAGAAATTCAAGAAAGCTGAAAATGGATGTCTTATAACGACAACTGTATTAGATGAGGGAATAGATGTCCCGAGTGCTAATGTCGCAATAATAATGTCGGGAAGCGGATCTAGAAGACAGATGATACAAAGAGTTGGAAGAGTATTGAGATATGTCGAAGGAAAGAAAGCGATTGTCTATGAACTAATCGCGAAGAATACAATCGAATATTATCTCTCAAGAAAACGAGATGGAATATAAAAAATTAACTTCTCATAAAGTCTAAGAACTCTTCAGTACTGTCGAAAAACACTATCTCTTCTGAATTTGCGATCATGTAAATCCACTCTTCATTCCAGTACTTCAACCATGCATTTACGACTCCCTCTAAATCTCCGAATTCTATATGACCTCTATATTCAAGTCGCGCAAATCCCCTTGAAATCAGCCATGACTTCAATCCAGGTTCTATATCCATTGGAGATATTCTGATAATATACTCCTTCCCTCTAATATTGCGTACTCTCAAAGTAAGAGAAAGTTCTTTGATACCGGTCACATACTCTCCTGCCGGATCGACAATACACCATCCATTTTGACCCTTTAATAACACTCCCCAATGAGATACAGACTCACTTCTCCATGCTATGATCCATATACGATCTTCTCCGAATATACCCTGAAATAGTGCATAGGCGACGAGTGCCAGATCTTCACAGTCTCCTCCGCCGAGTTCTAGAGTCTCATTAGGCAAGATAATATAGTTATCCTCCCAGAGAAGCTCATCCTCGATCATTACGGGAATGTAGGGATCTGAAACATACATCGTATTAGTCATTATCCAATCGACAACTCTCTTCACTTTCTCTCTATCAGGCATCTGTCTATCAATGCCGAGATCTTCAATAATATACTCGACATCACTAGAATCAATTCCACTGAAAATCGTCCTAAGTGATTCTTCATCAGCATGTCCATATACTCGAACTTCTATTATCCGCTCGATTCTACTGTATTTAGATTCGAGTTCGTCATATCTCTCTCTTAATGAAAGAAATCTCTCTGTTAGACGAGTAAATTTACTCTTTAACTCGGCATAGTTAGACTTGAGTTTCATGTATTCTGTATTGAGGAGTGTATAATTGCCCTTGAGCACTGTATAGTTACTTCTAAGTAATGTATACTCTGAACTCAGACGTTCATATTCGTCCTCGAGTGCTCTATATTCCGCTAGTAATTTATCGTATTCGACTATTAACAGGCCTGCGTAGGCTCCAATCACGGCAATCGATAATATACAGATTACAGACATCAATACTACTTTCTTCATTCGTCTCACCTCATAAAATTGATGGCGAATGTCACTTATAAATTATGCACAATAAAAAATACTAATAATATCCCTCTTCTCTCATCTCTCTACATTCCCTCCTTATCCTCCTGAGAGTTTCGGGATCATTTCTTCTAAGCCATTTTCTGACATCTCTAAGAGACGTGAAGTTTCCACAAATCGGACAATATGCTCCCCTTTCATCGGCATATTTGTCAAAGAGATCACAGGCCAAGAATGTGAATCCATAATTATCGGCATCAGGATCTTCACAGACAGGACAGCCATACCATTCCCATCTATACTCTCCAATTCGCTCAACTCCGGGCATACTTGTCACTCTTACAATAGAGAGAAAAGAACATTAAATAGATTGAGAAGACTATAAATTGCGAATATTATATTTGTAAAAATTTGAGATTTGTAAAAATTGAGAGCATTCTAAGTCGAAGTAAGTTCTCAGATTCTAAATCAGGGCATCTGAATCAATTCCGTGATTAAAATTCAGCTTGAATTCTAAATATTATCAGAAACTAAGAAATTTCTACTACATATTTTTCCGGTTTATTCCGTATATGAATAGAATTATCGCCGGAACTGAGTTCGAAAAACTCTATATGTCGAACTTTCCGCGTATTGAATCATCGAACGGTATTCATAAATATCCTAGATTCAATATAATATGAATAGAGACTACAATAAAATTAGAGAGATGAATAAAAGTTATTAAATACCGAAATTTTCTATAGGCAGAAATTTCCGTGAATATAATTATAAATTTGATATAAGGCCTATGAAAATTTCTCTCTCTTATATTCAGATATTTCATCGAACTGATATATACGTGAACGAATAGAGTAATAGATTCCGATTAACTATACAATATCCGACAGTACTCTACTCCAATTCGACTTTGTCAGAAGTATGAACTGAGATGACCAGCTTTTATCCATAATTTTAGAGAACTGTTCGATGAATTTCGATATTCTATTACGTCTATCTCGTGTCAGTCCCCCTCCCGCTCTTCTACACTCGATAAAATAGACGATTTTATTCCTGAAATCGAACGCTATCAAGTCGACAGGTCCTGTCCAGAAGTCTAGGTCAATGACGAAAAATCCGCATTCACGAAGTCTATCTCTAATAAAAATCTCGAATTCCCTCGACCTTCTATATCTCGTCTTAAATGAGAGCGATCGTTTTCTCATCAAAAATTACTCTAATCGGGAATATATATGTCTTAAGAATGCCTAAAAGACGACAATCATATCGAAACAACAAACTCAAAGGAGATACTATATCGAGAGTCAGAGGTAAAAAAGTTATCATATATCAAATACAATACACAAATACATATACTCAAATCGCATATCAGAATTCCGAAAGACATAATCCCAAAACGCAAATCAGAAAGCGCAGTACGAGATATTCAAATCACAAGACAAAAGCGCCATGTTCAGATATTCAAATCTCAAAACGCAAAGCGCAATGTTCAAATGCACGACACAAAAGAGATGACATAAAGCGCAATGTTGAAGTCCCAAATGCAAGATAGAGATTCAAATCGCAAGACAAAGTATGGAATGTTCAAAATCACGACATAAGATAAAGATCGGAGTGCAGAGTATCAAAGTTTGAGTTGAGAGTCGATGTTGAAAATATTATTTGTCCTGGCCTGAAATAGGGATTGGAAAAAAGATTATTCCTGTCGAGTTTCAGCTCCCTGAAATTTCTTCTCTTCTCTCTGTCTTCTCTAAGACTTTCTCCATGAATTCTTCTAGTGTCATGTCCATTGCCTCTGCCTCTTTCTTGAGGAATTGGTAGACTGCTATGTTGATCGCGAAGCTTCTGTCTCTATATACGCCTTTCTTGACGAGTCTGTCTATTTGTCTGACGAAGTCGTCGTCAATTTTTATTGCCACGAGTCTTGTTTTCCATTTCATCATTTAAAGAGGAAAGACACCGATATTTAACTTCTTTCGGACAATTTATTCGGATTTAACTATTAATATCGGTGCATCTATAGTCTCTTGATGTACGTTGAAGCTGACTTGATTCCGGAGGCATGGGAACTCTCTCTTCTCTACTTATTTGAAAATGGGATTGAGATTAAGACTGAATACGGTGAGATGTCTATAGACACTCCGATTGTGATTAAGATAAATGATCCGCTGAGAGAGCCTCGTATTCACTTAAAGGGATGTGTCTCTGGACTTCAAGGACTTAAAGAGTATATCGACGAGGTACTTTATGGTCGTGAATATCGAGTCGTGTCTTATACTTATCATGATCGACTTTTTAAGTATAGAGGAGTTGATCAGATAGAGTATATTGTCGAGAAGTTGAAGTCAGCTCCGTATTCTAGGAGGGCTCAGGCGATTACTTGGATTCCGGAGATCGATACTAGGTCGTCTTATCCTCCGTGTCTTCAGCGGATCTGGACTAGAATTGTCGATGGGAGGCTTATTATGCATGTTCATATTCGAAGTAATGATGCCCTGAAAGCGGCATTCATGAATATAATGGCGTTTATTTCTCTTCAATGTCATATAGCTTCTCTTTTAGGTGTCCCTGTAGGATATTATTTACACGTTGCAGATAGCTATCACGTGTATGAAAGAGACCTGAAATGGCTCGTAAAGTTTGTAGATCAAATTCGCTCAGGAGAGAGTAAGAAGTGGTGGCTAAATTCTAGAGTTCTAGATACGCGTTGAATTTTTTCGCATATTAGAAGTTGTGGCAGAATTAACTGTTAGGCCTAACACTTCTATCCTTAGGCCTAAACTGTTAGGCCTAAGATTTATATAACGGTGAAATTTCTAAATTTTTTGATGGAAGAGAAGCTCTTTAGTACTGAAGAAGCCGCTCGAATTTTAGATCTTACTCAAAAGAAAATTCGTTATTTAATTAGAAGAGGGCAAATTAAAGCTATCAAAAAGAGGACTGAGAATAAAATCGGTCGTACTAGAACTCTCTATTTTATTCCTGAGTCTGAGTTGAAGAGGTTCATGAGTAAAAGAGAAGTTCTTAAGTCGAAAGAAGAGAAGAGTAATGAGAATATGAAAGAGATCTCAATATTCGATAGTCTCGACCTCGAGAAAGAAGAGGCAGAAGAGGGTACAAGCGAAGAAAGTGAAATAGAGTTGGAGATTGAAGAGGTGACAGAATCCGAAGAGGAAGTTGAAGAGGAGAAAAGTAAGGTCGAGGAATTGGAAACTGAGAAAGTCGAGGTTGAGAAAGAGGTCGAGGAACTCGAGATTGAAGAGGAGGAGACTGAAGAGAAGTCTGAAGCTGAAGGCGGTGAGGTAGAACTTGAGTTGGAGGAGGTTGAAGAAGCGCCTGAGATCGAACTTGAAGAGGAGGAGATTGAACTTCCGATCGAGATAGAGAGAGTCGAAAAGAAAGTAGAAGTTCCTCGAGAAGAGGAGATAGAGTTTCCGATGATTGATGCTCTTGTTCCGAGGAGAGTACTTAAACTTGACGGATTTCTTAAAGTCGTTCTCGGTGATATAGAGCCGGGGATTGTCTTAATTTATGGAGCGACTAATTCGGGAAAGACTACACTCGCCTTAAACTTACTCTTCTATGCTCTGATGAACGGATTTAAATGCCTGTATATTGATACAGAGGGAGGAATTTCTCTTCAGAGATTGGGCAAAATGTATAAGGCATGGAGAAAGGTATATGGTGATCGTCTATTCGGTCCAGAAGAATTGAAGAAAGTCTTCGTCAGTGTTAGAAGATGGGAACACTTATATAATCTCTTGAATGCCAAGCTTGAGAAAGATCCTCCCGATTTTCTCGTGATAGATTCATTTACAAATTTGTGGTGGATTTATTTTCTCTCAAATCCCGAGAGGAGATATCCGATTGCGAATATGAGAGATCTTCTCATTTCTAAGATTAAAGATTGTTGTCTGACTAGGGGAATGATAGCAGTTATCATCGTCCAACCTCGGACTTTAATGCCGCAAGAGAAAGAGGAACTTGAGAAGTTACGATCTGAGGGATATATTATTCCGGATAAAGACGACGCTAAGGGAGGTAAGTTTCTTCTCTTTGAATCGAAAAAGTGGCTATATCTCGGTGTTATTAGGGGACGAAGAATAATGGCATTGAGAAAAGACAAATCTAAACCTTCATATATAGATAATAGAAGAGTATATTCATTTCGCATTTCAGATTTCGGCATAGAGGGAGTATGATATATGTATAAGCGACCGGAATCGCTAGAAGATGTCTATGTAAACACGTCTGTACTCTATCAGGATGATTTACTGCCGCTTCCGAACTCTCCTGTCGCCGCTTCGATTTATGAGCTATTCGAGAGGACATATCCGGCTACTGGACATCTTGCACTGATGATCTCTATTGCGCTCGCATCTCTATGTACTGATGAAGAGAGACAATCGAATATCTCTCTAGTAGCACCTCCCGGACATGGAAAAGACACAGTCGGATCTCAATTTTCCGCAGTTGATTTTGTTGAGATATTCGATTACATTAGCGCAGCTCAGTTCTGTCTAAAGTATGGTGGAAAATATCTAATCAAACTTCCGACTTCACTTAGAAGAATTCCGGATGGAGTAAGAGTTGTTAAGAAAGGTCGATATGTGATAAAGATTGATCGCTCCGAGGCCAGAGATATCAACGGAATGTTCTTTATCGGAACACAGATGGATCAGTTATTCGCGAGATCTCCGGAATTGATTGCAAAGACTCTGTCTTTATTCAACGCTTTATGTGAAAACGGGTATTGTCTCTATGAGGATGATTATGTCGGAAGATATCAGTTCGGGAGCATGATGAACCCCCTTAAGGTCGGAGTTATCATGATGATGGTGCCTGAAGATCTAAATCATCGAGTATTTTCAAAACGCGGATATAAAGAGAGGATGGTAATCATCAGGCACGAATATCTAGACGAGGAGAATAAGCTTCACGAAGACGGTATCTTGAGATTATATCTTCCGAAGTCAATTTCCCTTCACGAGAAAGTAAGGAGTTTACTGTCTTTTCTTGATCCAAAGAATCCCGTAACTGTTCAAATTCCGGAAGATTATATTCCGACATTGAAGAGTATAACTAAGAAGATCGCTCAGACTCGCGGAGAATTTGGAACGAGAAGGGCAGCAAGAGATGTCGTCAGATTGATTAAGGGATGTGCCGTCTTGAATAAGAGATCTATAGTGACGAAAGATGACGTTATTTTATTAAATGCTCTTTCTGTCATGTTCTCTAGTGATACGGCAAATAGACTCGCATTTCAATTAAGTCTGAGAAGTCAACTCGGCGAAGATCCCTCTGTGATCACTAGAGTCTTCAGAAATTGGGATCAGAAACCTCTCTACAGTGAAAAGACAATAAAGTCGATGATTCAGAGATTAGAACTTGAGAAGATTGAGGTGATGGAGACTCTGGAGGCGTTTATATGAAGAGTGCAAGAGAATATTACGTTCAGCTATTCTTTCCGATGACGGACTGGAAGAGATTTGTCGCTGGATATGATCTCTACAGAATCTATGATATAGATGTCAAATTGATCGAAAATAAGAAGTTGATCAAGGGAGTTGTAAGGTATTATGATCGTCGAGAAGATAAGATTAAGAGTCATCAAGTACTGATAGATCTAGTTGAACCGGAAACGTCTGTATGTTCTTGTGAAGACAATAAGTATCGTCCAGATCGATTCTGTAAGCACATGATCGCTGTTTTACTCAGTAGTCTTGAGAAGGGACTGATTTCTGAAGATGTAATTCGTAATATGAAGTCTATATTGAAATCAGAATTGCATAGGAAGGATTGGATTAAAGACGGAAAATTGAGATTTACTTCACTTCCCGAAGATTATAGGGGAGACGGAATTCTTTAATACTCCTCTTCCTCTTCATACTCTGCAAGGATCGGCAATACTTCCCTTAGAACTCTCATTATTCTTCTTGCATCATTGAATCTCTTGAGATTGCATAGACATCCCATTAAGCGACCTGCGAGTTCGAGATCAATGCCTTGCGGAGGTGTCTCTCTAAAATAAGATTCCCATGCTGCCATATAATTTCTCTCAGTCTTAAGTCTTCTGAGCATCCTTTTGAACTTCTCTACTTTCTCTCTAGGTAGAGTACTCACGACTTCCTCTTCATATTCTATAGTCATCTTTAGTACATTTTCGATCTCTTTTTAAATGAAATTCTCGCAATCTTTTTTCCAATCTGTGAGTCCTTCAATAAAAGCATCTCCGAATAGGGGAGCATCTTCACCTCCTCTTATAGTTGTCTCAAGTGCGAATGCTAGAAGATCTCTCGG
>Ga0164311_10000008_pt1 | contig 74051 bp, 82 predicted proteins | sample GuaBasSedimGuay2_FD_121796 | JGI IMG/M metagenome (GOLD analysis project Ga0164311, IMG submission 121796) | Subseafloor sediment microbial communities from Guaymas Basin, Gulf of California, Mexico - Guay2, Core 4569-9, 9-12 cm | ecosystem: Environmental > Aquatic > Marine > Hydrothermal vents... | reverse complement strand
TCATTATTGAAGGAGATCACATAGATGGGTATACGTACTTCAGCTTCACTACCTGATAACCTCCTAAGATCATACTTTGAGTATTCTTCATACTGCTCCTTGGTTAAGGGTAGCTTAACCTGCATGGTATACCTGTCGCGCATCACTATGAAATCTGAGGTCTCCATGTCCCAAAGCCTAAGCGCTTCCTCCACTACCTCCCTTACTTTTGTCTTCAATTCTCCCTCCGCTATGCTTACCTCTTCTAGTTTACCTTGTTTAGAGCGGGCTACGATGATCTTCAACTGCCTTCCCTCACAGCTTCTACTATTGTTTTAACCGCCGCCTCCACATCAGGTTTACCATCAGGTGTTAGGGGTATCCTAGTCAACACGTGTTTGATGATGCCTCCTTCTAGCTCTACGAAGACTTGAGGTATGTCAACTCCTCCATACTCGTCCTTAACACCATGCTGTGTGAGAAAGTCCCAGTCCTCTTTACGTTCCTCTAGTTCTATCCCTATCTCTTTAGAAGCTTCTTGGCAAGCTTTACGCGCTAAGGAGCTGGTTTTTTCCCAATCAGCCGAGACAAGTATGATTTTTAGGGCTTTAGTCATGAAAGATCCTCCTACCAATGACTCAAGTGTAGCGGCCTCTTCATTGGCCTCGCCTCAGCGCTATGTCCCTGCTTCATCGTCGACTAGTCTTTTACGAAAAGCTCCTATTAAGCTTTGGGTTAGTGATAAATCAAATATACCTGGCTGAACACCTATAGCTGGGCGATGAACGGAAGGAACCCGGGTTCTGATGGATGATGTACCTAGACCGGTGGGAGCCCTTAGTTCGTTTGCTTCCAGCCAAAGGGGTTTATGCTCTCATAGTGATGATACCCTTAAGCTTGACCTTCAAGGCAGGGGGGCTTAAAGAAGTTTCACTTAGCGAGGGCTTGTATATCTACGTAGGTTCAGCTTTAGGTCAAGGTCTTCTTCCGCGTAGAGTAGCTAGACATCTTTCCTTCTTCAAGAAGCTTAGATGGCACGTTGATTACCTCTTGACGTTAAGGTGCGTTAAGGTCGTTGGCGTAGTAGCCTCCTATGTTCATGAGAAACTCGAGTGTGATTTAGTGCGTAAACTTTTATTGAAGGGCTTCAAACCTACAGTTCGCGGTTTTGGATCGAGCGACTGCAGATGTTATTCCCATCTACTGCTCTCTCCTTCACAGGAGGTGAAGCCAACAACTCTTCTGGTCGAAGAAGCTATCAGGGAGTTAGGAGCTGAACCCATGAGCGTGTTTTTAGAGAATTTGAAGAAAACTCAGTATCTGAAGAGTTATGAATGAGACTAGGTCGCCTATGAATAAGGCCATCGCCAGGCCAATCATCATGTAGGCTAATAACGGTAGAGCTGGAGCCACCCAAACCTCCCCGGTTAGTTCACTTTTCTTTTCTTCGCTTAACCCGAAGTCCTCCTTCTCGCTGCTAAAGAACAGTTTGAGCCTCCTTTTTTCTCCACGCATAGTCTCCATGATGAACACATGGCTTCTCTCAGAAAGCTTCGACGCATCGACCTTGTACCCTATGAATAAGGCTATTGCTTTTCTAGGGAATGTTTCCTCCTCTAGCCCTTGAAAGAGGGGTTTACCCCTAGCCTTGTAGAGGAGGTTTCTTAAAAGCACGTAGATAGCGGTGGAGGCAGCTAAAACTACTGTGTTACTGAATATGGAGAGCGAGAATATAGGCTGCTGTAGTCCCATTAGCGGCTGAGACATCCATGGATGAAGCTTAGGGTAGGCTGGTAGAGCTATTCCTAGGCACCATAAGGCTTCGGCGTCGGCTCCTCCAAACAGGCCTACGTAAAACGCCGCCAGCCCGATTATGAAGCAAAGTCCTAATGATAGGACTAGAAGAAGTAGAGGAAGCCGCCCCCACGCTACTTCCATGATGGTTATAGGAGCAGTAAAGGCAGCCATAATTACCCATACTTTATCACTAACCTCCCTTGTCTTGATGTCGCTCCACGAAGCATAACTAAGACATGCAACGCAGATCAGCAGCTTTACTGTAGAGGTCCACTCCATGAAGCTAGCACCGGCCCAAACACTTATACGAGAGGTGTTAGGAGCACCTAATAGCATTTCAGGTGGTGCAGTAGAGTGCCTGAGTTTAAGGGCTCTGGAAGGTTGATTAGATGTCCTAGGTGCGGCTTCACCTTCGATATCACTTATGCTAGGACTTTTGCTTGTAGAGGCTGTCCCTCTGCTGTTGGCGGCTGTGGCTATATGCGCTGTCCTTCATGTGGCTATGAGTGGCCGCTCTAGCTCGCCTTAAGGATCTTAAGTCTCCTTTCTCCTTCCTCTCTCGTAATGGGAAAGTCTGGCCCCACGTGTTCAACCTTAATAGAGGCTATGGCTGAAGCGAAGAGCGCGGCTTCAAGCAGGTTTTTTCCACGTATCCTGCTGTATATAAAGGCGCCAGCATAGACATCGCCAGCTCCTGTAGGATCTAAAGCCGCAGTCTTAAAGGCAGGTATCCTGTACAGCTTTCCTTCCCCGAGCACTATAGACCCCCTCTCAGCCATGGTTACTATACCTACTTTAGCTCCCCATTTGACCAACTCTTTTACAGCGTCTTCAGGCTCTAACCCTGTCATCACGGCGGCTTCGGCCTCGTTAGGCTTCACGTAGTCGCATAACTTAACAGCTTCTCGGAGAGCCTCTTCGTTGCGTACATGTTCTATCCTGCCGTGTTTACTAATCTTCCTCACTAAGCCTTGAGGATCTAAGAAGACTTCAGCTACTCCTCGTTTTTTAATTAGCTTTATGAGGTCCAAGTCCACCTCCTGGAGGATGGGCCCTATCAAGACGAACCTTGCCTCAAGAAAGCTTAACGGTATGTCAGAGGGCTCTATCTTTCCAGCGATCCCTATCACATCAAGCACTCTATCTCTGAGGTTTGAGCTGTAAGTGAGTTTAAAGCCCCCTGTCTCTTTAGAAAGCTTTACGTAAAGCTTGTTGATCCCCAGCCTAGCTAGGTCTGAGAGTAGCTTGTGTTCATAATCTTTGCCTACGCAGCCTACTAAGGCTATATTGGTTAAGCCTAGTCTTCTAGCTGTTATAGCAGCATTAACGCTGCAGCCTGAAAGCACCCTTTCTCCAGTCTTAACATAGGGCGTCTCTATGATGTCATAGACTGGGTTTCCGATACATAACAAGTCGTACATACCGCGTTTTCCTCTCAAGCATTGGTTATTCTCTGGGCGTGCTTAAGCCTTTGTATCACAGTCAGATGTGACAGTAACCCCACTAGGATGACAGCATAATTGAGGGCTTCAAGGATAACGAAGTTGAGCAAGGCCCCAACCATGATGATCAGGAATTTTTCCTGCCTCTCCATTAGCCCTACAGAACAGCATCCTTCACCCATGGCTGCTTCGGCTGCTGCACGAGTATAGCTGGCCATTATCATGCCGAAGAGAGCGAAGAGCCCCCAAAACCAGTTCACGAAGCCTCCAGCTATTAAGCCTAATAGCACAGCATACTCTACGTATCTGTCTACCACCCTATCTAGGATACCTCCAAACTTGGTTGTTTTTCCTGAAGCCCTTGCTAAGGCTCCATCAAGCATGTCTATCAAGCCTACAGTTATCATCAACACCAGGCCGTAGAGTAGGAAACCTTTGTAGAGAACATAACAACAAAACGCAGCAAGAGCTAAGCCGATTAAGGTTACCAGGTTAGGGGGTATATTGAGCCTAGCTAATGCTTCTCCTAGGGGTTCAAGGGCTTTCTCGTAGCGCTGTCGAAGTCTTCCGAACAACTATCCTTCCCCAAATAGCCTCCTCAACGTCTCTTTCAAAAACTCCTCAGCTCTCTTAAATAGTTCCTCGCCTTTCTTCGTAACGCGGTAGTACTTCCTCCATAGAGAGCCTGGAAGCCCGCCTTTATACTCGCTCTCCAAAAGTCCCTCTCTTTCCATTCGATAAAGAACAGTGTATATGGTTATTCTTGCTGGAGAGAAGCCGAACCTGGCTTCGAACTCCTTGGCTACTTCATAGCCATACATAGGCCTCTCTAGTAGCATCTTTACAATGTATAGCCATAATACCTCTAGGGTTAGCTTCTTCGTGAGCCTTTCGTAAGCCATGCGGAGCACCAGGGCTAGCGGCGAGCCGACGTCCTACGCTCTTCCCTAGCCCTAACTTTCCTTACTCCTTGATAAACAGCGCAGCTTACACAGAGGGTTTTAGTTACATAGCTTCTGGCTATAATGGCTCCTTTCTTCTCGAGTTCTTTTCTAAGCTGAGGGTCAACGATGCTTACAGGCCTTGTTATCCTTATTGCCTTGCCCCTGGGGATAGGCCTTCCACAGCCGTCGCAGTAAAGTATAGAGTCCCTCCCCTTGGCTCCTTTACTCCTACCTCGACTCTTACGTTTCTTAGGCACTTATACCGCCTTCCACGGTCTCTACGCGTAAAAGGATCTCCCTCATTTTATCCTTTACTCATCCATAACCTTTGATCTAAAAAGCTTTAGCTTTGAGGCACCGTTTCATCAAGCTTGAGTTGTCTCTACCTAAACTTCCTTGGAAGGCCTGTTAGGTCTTAATAGCTTATTTGTAGAGTAATAAAATGCCCTTACGGGAGGGTTTCTCCATAGCACGCTTTGACGTGGAAGTGGTTGGACATTTAACCCTTGACTACATTAAGACGCCACGAGGCACTGTTAATGAGGTCTTGGGGGGCACTCCAACATATGTAGGTTTTTCTTTAAGTCGGCTAGGCTTTAAGGTGGGCGTGATATCAACTATTGGACATGACTTTAGCGAGCCCCACGTCCTCTGCTTAGCTAAAGACATGGAGCTATCGAAGGTTAAAAGGAGCTTTAAACCTACTACTAGGTTCCAGATCAGTTATTTTGATCATGGTAGAGAGCTTAGGCTTCTCGCTCTTTGTGAACCTATAGATGAAAGTACTTTAACGTCCTTGAATGAGGCTGAGGCTATTTTCATAGGCACTGTGGCGGGAGAAGTGGATTTAAAGACTCTTGAGAAGGTGAGTTGCCTTGACTTATACAAGACGCTTAGCCTACAGGGTTTTCTTAGGAGCTTTAGACCTAATGGATACGTGGAGCTGAGGACTGAAGATAGGCTCCTCCCCCTCCTAGGTAGGTTTAACTTAATTTGTGGTTCAAGCGAAGAAATGATGATCGAGCTGGGTGCTAGTAACCTGAAGCAAGCTCTTTCCAGAGCTTTAAAGTTAGGTGGAGGCGTGGCGGTTGCTACCATGGGTCATGAAGGATCCATGGTAGCCTACCAAGGGGGTTTCCTAAGAGTACCTGCCTTTAAGACTGCGGCTTTAGATCCTACAGGAGCTGGCGATGTCTATGCCGGTGTATTAGCCAATTACTTGAGTAGAGGTGAAGATATTAAGTGGGCAGCTTGCGTAGCTGCCTCGGCTGCCTCCTTCGTAGTGGAAGGATTAGGTCCTTCAAGGTTTGGCTCTAAGCGTGAGGTAGAGGTGCGCGCTTCAGCTATGCTTGAGAAGGTTGTTTTTCAGCCGTTTTAGCCTCACCTTTATAGATAATCTTAGCTACTGCTACGGCTAGGCAGTATAGTGCTATGATGGGTGCAGCCAGCATTATCATGGTAAAGCCGGAAACGTCAGGGGTGATTAAGGCCGATATTATGAAAATAGCTAGCACCGTCTCTCTCCAATGGGAGGTTAAAGCTTCAGGAGTTATTACGCCTACCTTAACAAGTAGGGTTGTGATGACCGGGAAGGTAAAGGTAAGCCCTACAGCTAGCATCACTATGACGGTGAAGGAGAGGAAGTCGTCGACCGAGAAGAAGGGACTAGCACCTACCATATAGGCGAACCTTATTAGAAACTTGTAGGTCCAAGGTAGGAGAAGGAAGTAAGCGAAGAGCACACCCAGTACAAAGAGCCCTGTGAAGGAAGCCGTAAACCATGTTAAGTGCCTTTTTTCATGGGGATATAGGGCTGGGGCAACATACTTGTATATTTCATAGGATACCACGGGCGAAGCCATGAGGAAACCTATGAGGAAGGACAGGTAAAAATAGGTCATGATGACGCCTGTCCAGGAACTGGCCATTAATACGACACCCTCTGGAAGTAGGTCTACTTCGATCTTCTGTATGAGATAGGAGACTAAAGTTTCATAGCTTGGGTTGATGCGTGCTGGGATTATTGATGCGATAGCCATCCCTATGACAATGGCTATAAGCGCTCTTCTAGCCCGTATGAGCAGCTCCTCTAGGTGTTCCTGGAACCTTTTCCCTTCTTCTAGCTCCTCATTACTCATAGTGAGCTATGCCTACTGCTTTTCCTTTTCCTTATTTAGAAGATCTATGATCTCTTTGACCAGTTCTTCTCTGCTTTTACCTTCGGTGGATATGTTTAGCGCTTTGGCCAGACGAGTTACCTTGTCCTCATCAGCTTCTTTTAGGATCTTCTCCTGCTCCTCCCTTGAAGCTTTCCTAAACTCTCTAACTGCTTCTCCCATCCCTCTTGCTAGTTCTGGTAGTTTCTTAGCTCCAAACAGTATTAGTATGATTAGAAATATGATTAACCATTCATAGCCTCCGAAAGTTGGGAGGAAGCCTAGATCTATGGTAAAGGTCAATTAGCCCACCTTTGCCATGAAGCTACAAAACTCTCTCGCTTTTAGCTTTTCTCCCCTATTTTACGTCTAGCTTTTTCTATGATTGCCTTGGCAAGTTCTTCTCTACCCTTACCTTCGACCTCTACTCCTAGCTCTTTGGCTACTTTGGTAAGCAGCTCATCGTCCTTCCTGACCGTTTTTGCCTCAACTGGGATAGGGTTTGAAGCTTTCCTAAACTCTCTAACTGCTTCACCGAGGGTTCTGGCTATTTCAGGTATCTTCTTCGGCCCGAAGAGCAACAAAGCTATGAAAAACACTACTATTATTTCAAGCCCTCCAAGCATAGCCAGGCCCACCTCAAGGATGCCACTAACCCATATAAAGGTGTGTCGGAGGTTAACTATGCCAACCTAAGTAGGGAAGGATGGGGACATGTATCTTAGCGAGCTCCTAGGAGAACGTCTAGGCGAGTTAGCTTCAGAGAGGCTTGAAGTTTTCGAGCATAGAATGCTGGAGGAGCTTCGAAAATTAACTCCGACCTCCTTTTACGACCCCTTGGTTTACGCTGTAAGGGGAGGTAAGAGAATTAGGCCGCTTATCCTTCTCTTTGCCTCGGAGATCTTAGGTCCTCCTCCCTTAGACCCTTACCCTGCAGCTATAGCCGTGGAGTTGTTACACTGTGAGTCGCTCATTCACGACGATATCATCGATAAGGAGACCTCGAGGAGAGGATTAGAACCCTTCTACCTAAAGTTTGGCCCTGTGCTTAGCATGCTGAGTGCAGACTTCGTGTTAGGTTTATCCCTCAACTTCCTTTCAAGGTATAAGAGATCTCTCTTGATGAGGGCTATAGCTAACGAGTTATCTAGATCCGTGATGGAGATGTGCGAAGGCGAGCTTCTTGAAAATGAGCTTCTAAACAGCGGGAAAGCTGGGTGGAGGTACTACTTAAAGGTGGTCAGGTTGAAGACAGCCCCCCTTTTTAGGGCCTCGGCGAAATTAGGCGGCCTCATCGCTACTAAGGGTAGGCGGAGCGAAGTGGTTAAGGCTTTAACGAAGTATGGTTTACTCGTAGGCATAGCTTATCAATTAAGGGATGACGTGCTTGATGCTGAGAAGGGTGAAGATTTAGCGCTCCGTCTATCGTCTCTTGACAACGTAGAACGTATCCAGCGTCTATCTCGTAGCTTAGTAGAGAAGGCTAAGATGGAGCTGAGAAGGTTCAGCTCATCCCCTGCCAGGGAAGTATTGGAGAGAATAGCTGAAATTATGGTGGAGCGAGAGATCTAAGCTTTCCATAGCTCTAATAAGTCTTAGCGAGCCTCACATAGTAGGAAGCGTTTTCACCGCATACTACACATTTGCCTTCAACCTTCTCGTCTAGGGGTGTTCCCAGCACCCTTCCTTGGACTTCGCTCTCTAGTTTAAGTCCGCAATCATCTGAACCACACCAAGCTACGTGGATGATCCCTTCCTGCTTAGCTACGAGCTCCTTTGCTTCCTCAAGCGTGTTCACGTAGATGAGGTGTTCTCTAAACTCCCTCCATGAACGTTCGCTTAGACTTCTTTCTATTTCCTTGAATAGCTCTTTAACCTTCACTTCCAACTCTTCCACAGGGTGCCTCGTCCTTTCTAAGGTATCCCTCCTCGAGAGAGTTACTGTTCCACCCTCTAGGTCTTTAGGTCCTATCTCAACCCTTACGGGAACCCCCTTTAGCTCCCAGAAGTAGAACTTTTCTCCAGGTGTCACGTCGTCTCTATCGTCAAGCTTCACTCGCACCCCTACTTCCTTTAGCGTTTCGTAGAGCTTCCTTGAAGCTTCATAGACTTCCCGTTCTTTGCCTTTATAAGGGATGGGAACTATAACCACCTGTATAGGAGCTACTTTAGGTGGTAGCAGAAGGCCGTGGTCGTCTCCATGGATGGAGATCAACGCAGCTATCACTCTTTCAGATACACCGTAGCTGGTGGTGTAGACGTAGTCTCTACTTCCATCGGGTTTAAGGAACTCCACCTCGAAAGGCTTTGAGAAGTTTTGTCCTAGATTATGCACAGTCCCTATTTGAAGGGTCCTTCCCTCAGGCATGAGGGTGTCGAAAGAGATGGTGTATACTGCTCCAGCGAACTTATCCCATACAGGCCTCTTCGAAATGACGTAGGGGATGCTCAACTCGTCGAAAAACTTCCTATAGATCTCGATAGCCTCCTTTACCTGACGCTCTGCATCCTCGTACGTGGCGTGAGCTGTATGGGCCTCCTTAAACATGGTTACCTCGCGTACTCTTATCATGGGGTGGGTGGCCTTAGTCTCGTACCTAAAAACGCTTACGACCTGGTACACTTTCTTGGGTAGGTCTGTGTGAGACTGTATCCAGAGCTTAAACATGGGCATGATCACAGTCTCGCTAGTTGGCCTAAGCGCCAGCTTTTCTTCGAGCTCCGTTTCTCCTCCTTTAGTGACCCAGAATACCTCCTTCTCAAAGCTCCTTATGTGCTCTCCTTCCTTGGCTAAGAGGCTTTGAGGGATGAGCAAGGGGAAAAGACACTCTTCATGTCCCGTCGCGTCTAGGAGGGACTTTATGATGTTTAATACGTTGTTCCTTAGCTTAAAACCGTAGCCTGGCCATACACCGCAGCCCTTAACTAATACTCGGTAGTCGTAGACCTCAGCCATCAAAGTGACGTCCCTAAACCACCTGGTGTAGTCGGTTCGCTTACGTTGGGCTTTAAGCATGGCCTGTCCCCATGCTTAAAGTAGGAGGACAATTTAGATTTAACGGGGCCATGCGCCTTGCTTGAGGAGGCACTTAAGGCTTCTCTAGGCCTCGAGAAAGCTGACCTAATAATCGAAGACTGTAAGCTAGTAAATGTAGCCACGGGCGAGATTTATGAAGCCTCGATAGCCATAAAAGGCGAGGTAGTGGTGGGCGTAGGAGACGTTAAGGAGCTTGAGGGAAATAACACAGAGGTTATAGAAGCTCATGGCTTATATGCGGCTCCTGGCTTTATAGACGGTCATGTACATGTAGAGAGCTCTCACTTAACCTTGACAGGCTTTGCCGAGGCCGTACTACCTCACGGAACCACCTCTGCTGTAATAGATCCTCACGAGATGGCTAACGTCCTAGGCGTTGAAGGTGTACAAGCGATGATAAATGAGGCTCGACAGCTCCTCTTTAAGGCTTACTTCATGACCCCTAGCTGTGTGCCTTCTGCGCCTGGCCTAGAAACTTCAGGCGCGGAGCTAGGGCTTAGGGAGGTGGGACATCTTTTAGACCATGAAGAGGTTTTAGGCTTAGCTGAAGTCATGAACTATCCAGGTGTCTTAACAAGGGATAGGGGAGTACTAGGGAAGATTGAGCTAGCTATTAGCAAAGGCAAGCTCGTGGACGGACACTGCCCTGGCTTACGTGGAAGAAAGCTCTCTGCCTACATAGTGGCTGGGCCTAGGTCTGACCATGAATCTCTCGATGGTGAAGAAGCGGTGGAGAAGCTTAGGCAGGGGATGTGGGTGATGGTGAGGGAAGGCTCAAGCTCCAAGAACCTTGAACCTATTCTACGGGAAATACTTAGGCAAGGCCTAGATCTACGAAGGATTATGATAGTGACTGACGACGTAGAGCCGAGAGACCTTATCCAAGGACACTTAGACGTGGTGTTGAGGAAGGCAGTGAAGCTTGGTTTAGAGCCTCTTGAAGCTATTAGGATGGTCACTCTAAACCCGTCTACCTACTTTGCTTTAGAAAGGCAGGCAGGCCTAGTAGCTCCAGGCTGGAAGGCTGACGTGGTGCTGATAGAGGACTTGGAGAAGGTAAAAGTGCGCTACACCATAGTTAACGGCGTGACTATAGCCGCAGATAGTAAGATGCAGGTCAAGCTTGGTGGGTATAGATATCCTGAAAGCTTCCATGTAACAGTGAAGCTTCCTCCACTCCTTGATCCTCATATCTTCGCTGTCAAGGCGCCTATAAGTAAAGGTGTCGCGGTTGTTAGGGTAATGGTCGTGAAAGACGGTAGTTTAGTCACAGAGGCTTCGACAACTACATTAGAAGTGAAGGAGGGCCTTGTAAAACCTGACCCTTATCGTGATGTTTTACAAGCAGCGGTAGTGGAGAGACATGGAAAATCGGGTAGAGTTGGTCTAGGCTTCGTGTCAGGATTTAGTTTGAAGAAGGGTGCTATAGCCTCCTCTTATGCTCACGACTCACACAACATAGTAGTGGTGGGTGCTTCATGGACCGACATGGCTCTTGCTGTGAACAAGGTCGTGGATATGCAGGGAGGTTATGCTGTTGCGGTTGATGGGAGGGTCGAGGCTGAGGTCAAGTTGGAGGTGGCTGGTTTGATGAGTTATGATGCACCTTTAAAAGTGGCTGAAGCCTTTTCAAGAGTACAGGAAGCCCTAGAACGTTTAGGCTGTAGGTTGACTTCACCTCTTCAAACCCTTTCGTTCATATCTTTACCAGTCATCCCTAAGCTGAAGTTGACCGATAGGGGGCTAGTGGACGTGGAGTCTTTCTCGTTAATTGATCCGTTGGTAAGTGTAGAAGTTAACTAAACCTCACCATGGAAAATTCGCGATGAACGAGCATTAGCTCCCATAGTTTCACTTTGGTTTATCTCAGAAAAAGATGTTGTAAGCTATCCTTCATTCTTGGTAGCCTTCAATGCTTGTTTTCTCTTTGTTTTAAAGGCTACTAGCCCTCCAACAACAGCCAACCCTGCAGCTAAGAGAAGCCCTCCGCTTGACTTCGACATTTCGCTTGTTTCATGGATAACCGATGCAACTTCAGAAACTTCTCGGACTGCTTCAACCTCTGCGTATGACCTTTTCTCAACGTTAGGTAGACCTAATTGCTCCGGTGGGGCCGTTAACACCATTATAACACAGGTCCCACCAGCTTCCTCGAGCCCATATAGGTAGCCGCCTATCTCATTTGCTCTCGCCTGTGCTGTGCGAACGATTTCTTCTCTTTCCCCGAACATTAAAGCTCCTGTTGGACATGTATGGACGCATGCAGGCTCATAGCCTACAGACTGTCTATCAATACACATAGTGCATTTCCGCGTACCAACTCCTCGCTCAAACTTTGGTACGTGGAAAGGACATACATTAACACACATTAAACATCCTACACACCGCTCAGAATGTGTCACTACTGCTCCTGTTTCGGGATCTCTCTCTATTGCCCTAACAGGGCAGATTGCAACACATACAGGATCTAGGCAATGCATACACCGAAATGACACGAAGTGAAGTTTGAAGCCTTCGTCTCCCTCGATACCCACGTATTTAATGACATTCCATGTACTCGCAGTGAGTTCCTGCGTGTTCTTGTAGTCTGAGCCTTCAGTATACTCGGCCTCGAGCTCATTCCATCTCTTACACGCAACCTGACAAGCTCTGCAACCTATACACTTTGAGGCATCATACAGGATTGCATTAACCAAGCTCTTTTAACCCCCAAGGGGTTACATCGGACCCCCTTTACTTGACTCGGTATTTAAGATTTATGCTGGTCTAGTTCTAAGACCATCAAGCTTCATAAAAGCTTAAATATCCTTAACTTACGCTGAGCCAACAGAGCTGCAATGTCGCTCCGATTGAGTAGGCGTAACTTTTTGAAGCTTGCGGCGTCTGGTCTGCTATTGGGCTTAGCTCCTAAGGCTCTAGAGCCCATCAGTGCAGAGGCAGGAAACTACTACTATGAAAAGATGTTCAGTTCCTCTCTTCGTTACGGAGTCTGCGGTATCTGTGGCTCTTCGTGTGCCTTAAAGGCGTATGTTGAAGGGGACTATTTCATAAGGGATTTAGAGGGTAACCCTGATGACTTGCAGAGCCAAGGCAAGCTTTGTGCTAAGGGAAATGCAGGCATCCAGTATGCTTATGACCCTGATAGGCTCAAGTACCCCATGAAGAGAACAAACCCAGAGAAAGGCATAGATGTTGATCCTGGCTGGGTGAGAATAACCTGGGATGAGGCGCTAGACCTCATAGCCAATAAATTCAACGAGATTAAAGAAACCTATGGTGGGCAAGCTATAATATTCATGGCGCATCCCGGCGAAAGCATGGCCTGGATGATGAGATTAGCACGTGCAGTAGGAAGCCCTAACTACATTAATCACCTGGATACCTGTGTTATCACGAACGTCTTAGTCAGGAAGTATACGATGTTCATTCCCACTTTCTGCTGCGACCTGGAAAACTCACGGTATATCTTATGCTTTGGTTGGGATCAGCCAGCTAAAGGGAAGATAGTCTATTCTCATCGTTTCATAAGGGCAAAGGATGAAGGAGCTAAAGTGGTGGTTCTTAACCCAATGTATACACCAACGGCCTCTAAGGCTGATGAATGGATCTCTATCAAGCCAGGCACAGACCTCGCCTTTGCCTTGGCCATGATCAACGTGATAATAAACGATAACCTATACGACGAGGAATACGTAACTTCCTACACGAACTTCCCAGCTTACGAAAATGAGATAAGGTCATGGGTGGCCCAATACACGCCAGAGTGGGCTGAGTCCATAACCGAGGTACCTGCAGAGACCATTAGGAGAATAGCCACTGAGTTTGCTACTACTAAGCCGTCGGTAGCTTTAACCCATAAGAGGGACCCCGCAGGTCCTTCCTACACTAATAGTTGGCGCCTCTCCCATGCTATAGTAATACTAAATGCTCTTGTGGGAAGTATTGATAACACCGGAGGGATAGTTTACCCGAGAACCTTCCCGATGCGCAACGTAAATCAGCTCTATCAACCTCCACCTACTCCTACAGTGACCGAAAAGATAGACGGCAAGGATAAACTCCCTCTACTCAATCCCCTTAACCATGGAATATTCTCTACTCTTGCTAATGGGATCCTAAACGATCAGCCATACCCAGTGAAAGCTGCATTGATAAGAGGATACAACGTCCTCTCCTTCCCGAACCCTAATAAGATCATCGAAGCCTTCAAGAAGCTCGAATTCATCGCAGTGATAGACATAATACCTAGCGAGATGGCCATGCTGGCTGACGTCGTATTGCCTGAGGCCACTTATTGGGAGGTTAAAGGAATCTCGTCGCGCACGTATAATGGTCTTCACCCTCAGCTTGCCATCCGGGAACAGGTTATAAAGCCTATGTATGAGGTCAGGAGCCTTGGCTGGATATGCATTGAACTAGGCAAGAGACTAGCACCAGAGTATTTCGACTTTACACCTGATGAGCTATTGAATGAGCAAGTTAGGGGGACAGGGTTAGCTAACTCCTTTGAAGAGCTCGTCCAAAAAGCGACCAACGGACTCGTTAGTAGCGGTGAGTTCGTACCTCTCGAAAAGCTTCAAGCACTTACAAGCGGAGGACTAAAGATACAGATATACTGTGAAAACTTTGCTGCCCATGGTTACGACCCTCTACCGTCCTGGGAACCTAAGCGGGAGACCCCAACATTAGAGTACCCCTACTACCTGCTGGTAACTCGCCCAGCAGTCCATAGGCATGGTAAGACTACGAACATACCATGGTTACATGAAATTTGCCCGGAGAACCATGTATTAATACATCCCGATGAGGCAGCCAGGTTAGGGATAGAGGATGATGAGTGGGTCTACGTGGAATCGAGGTACGGCAGGATTAAGCTCAAAGCACTACGTTACGCAGGTATCAGGCGTGACTGTGTATGTGTAGCTCATGGTTTTGGCCACTGGTCTAGACAGCTCAGCTTAGCTTATGGATGGGGCGCTAATGACGGAGACCTAATCCCCGACCAGACCATAGACGAACTGTTGGCCAGGAAGGATCCAACAGGCGCTGCACCTATGAGTGATGTCTGCGTCAAAGTGTACAGAGCATAAAGGAGCTTGCATATTTTCTATGATAAACTTAAAACATTTTTTGGCAGCACGCGCAAACCTTTACGCAATTCTTGCTCTATGTTTTCATTATCCTGATGTAAACTTTACAAGGGCTTTGGTTAAAGGAGAAGTAATCAAAGTTCTCGAAGAGTCTGTAGATAGTCTCGGTGAAGAATATTCCTCTCTGAAGGATGGGATAAACCTCGTCAAGAACTATATAAAGAAGTACAAGGACAAGGATATTGAGGAAGTCTGGAAAGCCCTAGCTGTTGAATATACTAGAATTTTTATTGACTCGAAACATGTTCCTTGTCCTCCATACGAATCGTTCTACGTGAACGGCGGCTATGTGATGCAGCAGTCGACGAAGGAGGTTCTTAGGTCTTACCTGAGCTCTGGCTTTAAGTTATCAGACAACTTTAAGGACCTGCCAGATCACATCGCTGTTGAGCTAGAGTTTGTCTCTCTTTCAATCCGCAAATGCCTCGAGTTGCCGGAAACATCAACGATAAAGGAACTTGAAGACTGCGTAGAGAATGCTAGAACTTTTATAAAAGAACACCTTGCTAGATGGGTCTCTTCATTTTACAAGAGGGTCCATGAATTTAGTAGATGCGACTTTTTCAAGGGAGCAGCTCTTCTACTAAAAGAGTTTATCTCCATAGAATCACGTTTACTTTAGGTGATCTATGGATCACTTCATTGATCATTAATTTCTACAGTTATAGATGACGGGTACGACATAGCGCCCTTCGTCATGGACCTTAACCAGTCATCAACATGAACCTCCAATTCTCCTTCGTTTTTGCGAAACGCTTATTAAAGTAGGTATTGGCCCTAGTAAAACGATCGAACATGAGGCTGTCTAGGCGCGAGTTCCTCAAAACAGTGACCTTACTTGGTGCAGCGGCTGCCATAGAACTGTATAAACCAGAGATTGTCCAAGCGCTTGAATCCGCAGCTAGTGGCGAGATACCGGTAGCCTGGGTGCAAGGCGCAGGCTGTACAGGCTGTACGATCTCTCTCATACAGAGCAGCGACCCTGACCTCGTTGAAGCTCTAACATGGTTTAGGCTTAACCTAAGCTTCCACCCAACCATTATGGTAGAGCCTCAACACGACCCTGAAGGAGCCCTCAAGAAGTTAGAGGAGTTTCCTGAAGGAGGAGTTTTAATACTTGAAGGAGCCATTCCTCAAGGCAACTACTGCATGGTAGGCGAGAAGGAAGGGCAACCAGTTACCCTTGAGGAGTGGATGGAGGAGCTCGGCAGTAAGGCAAGCGTAGCCCTTGCCTTTGGTACCTGCGCTGCTTTCGGCGGCATACCTGCAGGGTACCCCAACCCTACTGGTTGCCGTGGCCTCAAGGACTTCTTCGATGAAAAAGGGATCACCACACCCGTCATAAATATTTCAGGCTGCCCGCCTCATCCAGACTGGATGCTACTAACAATAGCGCTGGTAGCGCTTGGCCACGCTGACTGGGTATTAGATAGTCTCGATGAGTATAATAGGCCAAGCTGGTTCTACCCAGACTACATCCATAACCTATGCCCAAGGAGGCAATACTTCGATAACCTTGAGATAGCTGAACATCCCGGCGACTGGGAGACTAAGTGTCTATGGAGGATCGGATGCCGCGGACCCGTAACCAAGGCAGACTGCCCCATTAGGCTTTGGAACAATGGCACGAACTTCTGCATCTCTGCCAATGCACCCTGCATCGGGTGCGTAAACCCAGACTTCCCGGGCAAAGAAGCTAACCCCAAGGGCTTCTATGAACACTTAGCCAACCCTAACGTAGGGGAGCCAAAGGTATTCAGCGCCCCCTTCACCGTGGATCTCAAGACCCTATCATACAGGGACACAGTGGCCTCAACGGGACGAGCATTCGCGCTAACTGCCATAGATAAAATAGCTCTAGCAGCCATGGGCCTAGGAGCAGCCACCGTCCTCTTGAAAGGTCGTGTTCAGCACAAGGAAAGCAGGAAGAAGGAGGTGAATGAGAATGCCTGAGGTCGTAATAGATCCTATGAGTAGGATCGAAGGACACATGGCCATTAAATTAATGGTAGAGGACGGCCAGGTCGTGGATGCATGGTCCATGGGCATGCTATGGAGAGGCTTAGAGCGAGTGGTCCTCAATAGAGACCCGAGAGACGCCCCGATAATACTCTCACGTATATGCGGCGTGTGCCACGGCGTCCATCGCCAAACATCAATCCTTGCCATCGAACATGCCTGTATGGGTGAAGATTACCACCCTCCTGACAACGCAATCAGGATAAGGAACATCATCGAAGGTATTCAGGAGATATGGGATCACGCCGCTCACCTAACAGTCCTAGCTGGCCCTGACTATGCGGTCTACGGCCTAGCCGGTAAATACTGTCCCGGCTTACGTCAGCCACCATGGGCTCCTCCTACCTCTACTGAAACAGCTACTTCCTCGGCTCCATGCTTAGAGATCGACATAAACAGGTACTACAGCCTACTCCATAATGTCATCCTGCCTGTACAGAAGCTTTGCCACGAGGCCATGGCTATCTTTGGCGGCAAGGTTCCCCACCACATGACAGCCTTGCCTGGTGGAGTAACAGTTACGCCCAGCCCAGCTGACTTGGCGTTAGCGTACGCTAAGATGAGAGAAGTTAAGAACATCATAGAGGAGGTCTACAACTATGTATGGGGCACCTTCGTACCCCACCTCTTAGACGAGCACCCGGACGTCGTTGAGGCGATCACCAATATAGGCGTAGGCGTCAAAAACTTCCTTGCCTACGGCGTCTGTCCAGTTCCGGAGAACAATTACGCAAAGTTCCTAGATGGCGGCGTCATCATAAACGGCGACAGGTATAGCATTGACTTAAACGAAATCGAAGAACAGGTCAAGTACTCCTGGTACACGGACAGCAGCGGTGGTAAGCCCTCGCAGGAGCCTCCGCCGGAGCCTTATTATGGTAAATCCGGAGCTTACTCATGGATTAAAGCTCCAAGATATATGGGCGAGCCCTGTGAAGTAGGCCCCTTAGCCAGAATGCTAGTCAACAACAAATACACCCCTATCTCAAACCAAGGAGCCTCACTACTCGACAGAGTATTAGCAAGGCTGGAAGAGGCTAAACTCTACGCTGAGAACATATTAGACTGGATTCTAAGCGTAAAGCCAGGACAGCCAGTATATGACACCGACTTCGAGCTGAGAGATGGAGAAGGCTTCGGGACCTGGGAGCCACCCAGAGGCGCGCTACTACACTACATCAGGATAAGAGATGGAAAGACCGCGGCGTATCAATGCGTGGTACCTACCACTTGGAACGCCTCTCCGCGCGACGTCAACGGGAAGAAGGGACCCATTGAGACCGCCCTGATCGGTACCCCAGTACCCTACGACGAGGAAGCAGGGCATTATGACGTGATTAACGCGGTTAGGATCGTTAGGTCGTTCGATCCCTGCTTAGCCTGCGCCATACACCTAATAACGCCTAAAGGTGAAGCCTTAAGAGTACCTGTTACACCACTCTTACCATAGCGAGTAAAGATTGTCGAAAAAGACAGCTGTGATAGGCTTAGGCAACACGCTGATGGCTGATGAAGGTGTAGGCGTAAAGGTGGTTAAGGAGCTTAAAAAACAAGCCTTGCCACCTAATGTGGAGGTTTACGAAGCTGGAACTCCTGGACTTTTTTTAATTTCTTTAATTGAAGGTTTTGATAAAGTCATTTTGGTGGATGCAGTAGAGCTGAAGGGTCCTCCTGGGACGATCTATCGTCTTAGTTTCGAGGAAGGGCTTTTCGAGACTTCTAGCCCGACTTCAATGCACGAGATTGACGCTATAACTGCCTTGAAGATAGCTAAACATACAGGGAAGCTTCCACGAGAAGTGGTTATAGTGGGCATAGAGCCTAAGGTAGTGGAATTAGGGGAGGGTCTCTCTCCTGAGGTTGAGGCCGCTATACCTAAGGCCGTTAAACTCTTGCTCAACGAGCTAAAAACGTAACCAATAGATAGCATTGCAGGCTTCAATACTCTAAGAGAGCTACCTTATTTGGCTGTCCGAAACACTTATTAAAGCCAATCAACGACCACTGTCGCGCTAGCATGAGGCTTCCTGTTGGAGGCTGGAACAATGACTAATGTGGAAAGGAGGCTAACGAGAAGAGATTTCCTTAAAGTATTCGGTGGGGGTGTCGCGGCTTCATTCATGGGCCTTTCCTCTCCTCAAATGTCTAGCTCAGGAACCTCTAGCGCCTCGGAGACGTATGCTATGCTATACGATAACACAAAGTGTATAGGGTGCAATGCCTGTGTAGTGGCATGCAGGTTATGGAATGGAAGATTAGGTGGACGTTTTCCTTTCCTCTTGGAGGACAGGATTGGCCCTCAGGAACCTCCGGAGGAACCTAAGATCGATGAACATCACTTCCTAGTCATAGTTCCCCACCCTGAGCTTAGACACCAGGATGGTAGAGGAGTGTTTCAGCGAAGATCATGTATGCATTGTGTTGAGCCGCCGTGTCTATACGTCTGTCCTACAAATGCCATCTACCAATATAAGGGGATAAACCTAACTGACTATGACCGATGTTTCGGCTGCCAGTACTGCGTTATAGCTTGTCCTTATAAGGCCAGGGTGTTCTATGAAGGTGAAGGATGGGGTGTTCCAGTTAAGTGCTGGTTCTGCCTTGATAGGCTCGAACAGGGCCTATATCCTGCATGCGTAAGCGTATGTCCCGTGGGTGCGCTTGACTTTGGCACTCGCGATGAAATGGTTGCTAAGGCTTATGCAAGATGCGATGAGCTTAGAGCTGAAGGTAGGGAAGCTTACGTCTGGGGGGCCGGTGAGGAGCATGGTACCAACGTGATCTTCGTCTCAGATGTACCGTTCGAAGAGCTAGGCTTGCCTGAACCTGAGATGAGGGTACCTGCACCAGAGGCCTACCCGAAGCTATTCTTAGAACGTGGAGGCCTAGCCACCTTCGGAGGCGCAGCGCTTATATTCTTGAGCTTCGCACTGTGGCGCAGATCTAGAATAATTAAAGCTAAGGTTAAGGAGATCCCGAGGGGTTGATCGAGATGATCGAGCTTTTATCGGAGGAACTACCTTGGGGCTTAACTATCGCTTTAGCTCTCTACTTTGGAGGACTGGGCGGAGGCTCCTTCATAGTAGCTGCAGTCACTAGCTTCATTTCAGGCGAGGAATTCAGGGATATTATGAAGTTCGGTGCCTATATAGGACTGATAGCAACAGCCTTATGCGGCACCTTCCTTGCTCTCCACGCTGGACATCCTGAACGACTGCTATACATGTATAGTAACCCCATATCTATGATAACCTTCGGCACCTGCGTAATATCTTCGATACTACCGATAGGGCTAATTTATGCCACCTTCCTGCCGCCAGACTCTCTACCGTGGTTGAAGTCGTTCTTACCGTGGTCCGTGTACGTTAAGCCAAGGAAGTTCTTCGAGCTACTGCTATTCATACTTGGCTCAGGCCTAGCTGGCTACACAGGTTTCGTGTTAGGTATAGCATGGGCACAGCCTTTCTGGGAGACTCCGTTGATAACTGTGTTGTTCTATGTTTCCGGCGTGTCCACAGCTTTAATGGCCATAGGCCTATGCATAGCTATTCTTCGTTTAGTGCAGGTTACCGAGGAATCCAAGAAGCTCTTCGTAGAAATGATGCATAGGCTCGACGTAGCCGACGGCTACATGTTACTCATAGAGCTGGGCGCTGCTATGCTATACTTATACATCATGTTCAACAACCCATCAGAAATTGCACGCGAATCTGCAGCCATACTGGCCTTCGGGGAACTAGCTCCTCTATTCTGGGGAGGCTTCATATTCCTCGGCTTAATAATACCTATCATGCTAGTAGTGCTATTAGCGTGGAAAGGCAGGACGGCTGCCTTCATAAGGCTTTACGCTCCGTTGATGATAGTCGCTGCGCTATGCGTACTAATCGGAGGAGCCTTTATGAGATACTGCTTCCTAGTTGCTGGACAGCTACCAGTGGTAGGCTAAAAACAGGTAATGCATTTTTTGTTGTTTAGATATCCAGTTTCTTCGTTTCTCCTTAAGCCCTTGTAACTATGACCTTATCACCAACTCTAAAGTTACCGTCTAGAAGCCTATCTTTAGCTAACCTTATGATTCCTTGTCCTTCATCCTCGGGAGGGAGTTCATCCACAGTGGCTATGGTGTAGGTTCCTCTAACGGACCAAAAGCTGGCAGTTATCTCTATTTTATCACCTTTCTTTACCCCGAGGTAATCCATGGTCTTTTTATCTAGCCTTGCGATGCCTTGATCTCCTTCAAGCGGTGCCTTTATAACAAGTTTAGCCTTATACGGCATAGCCTCACCCAACACATTGGATTATTGAAAGGATTTATAAGCTTTAATAGTGTCTATGTAGGTTCATAGCTTTAAGTGCTGTCTTCTTCTTTCTTTTCTTCAGCCATCCTAGGCAGCTTCTCATAGATCATGTCGTGTCTTATCTTCATCTCCTTCAAGAGCACTTGATAAATCTCTAGAAGTCTATCTATTTGGTCTATCCATCTTCTAAGCTTGTATCCACTTTCAGGACTTTCAGGGATACGTACCATGTAGTCTTCAGTTATATATTTGAAGCCGAACCGTTCATAGAACTTCTCCAACTCCTTTTCATAACCTTCTTCAGGTGATGGCATGAGAGCTATAATGGTGTCTAGCTCACTTGTTATACTGCTTAGTAATGCGGATCCTACTCCTTTACCTCTATAAGGCCTAGCAACCTCGATAGCTTCTATTGCCTTAGCTCCCGGAAGAGCTGGCCAGTCTGATATTATAGCGAAGCCTACTACTTCGTCGTTCTCGACAGCCAACCACACGTCTAAACCTTCTCTAAGCCTATCTCTAAGCAGCTGTTTAAGCTCTGCCTTTCCCTTTTCATCGTGAGAGGAAATCCACCTAGTAAACCCTGACGATATCTTAAGCTTGTCTATATCCTCTAAGGTGGCTTTACGTACTGTGACCATGAGTATTCGAACCTTTCTTTCACCCTTCCTTGCTTAATGGCCACACTTAAAGTTTAAAGGCTCTCCTCTGGTCAGCTCTCTTCTTCAACTCCCTGAGGGAGCCTTCGTAGTTCTCGAGTATGTGGTTTATCTGCTCAATCCAGGTTTTTGCCTTATCGCGTCCTCTAGGGGGTTTTGGGATGAGCCTGCTTGGCATGAACTCAAGGTCAAGCCTCTCGCTGAAGGCCTTCAACTCTCTTTCGTAACCTTCTCTTAACTTCTTTACATACACCTTGGCTAGCTGCGACCTTAACTTTTCGAAATTCTTCCTAACCAAGTCTTTTAATCTTGGCTCTCTTAATTCAAGGATTATTTCATCCTCACACGTCAGGATAGATAGCATAACTTCCCTGAAAATTTCCTTTAGAGCGTCTACCGTCTCCGACGTGAAGAGCTTCCTCCCTTAAGTTATGTACTCGAAGAAGTCAGTGTGTTTAAAAGTGACTAGAGGCCAACCATAAATTTCCTTAGCTATCAATATGACACCTTGTGGAGGAACAGCGCCCTTTTCGGTTATTATAAGGTCAATGTATTCAGGAGGAGTTACGTCGTATGTAGGGTTAGCCACGAAGATGCCAAGTCTCTGTATCTCTTCTTGAGGCAGTACCCATGAAGGGTCGCCTCTTTCATAGCTAGCTTCCTCGGCAAAGGCTACTTCAGCTGTGATCTTCTGGGTATTGGCAGCCACATAAACCTTAACTCTATGTTCCCTTGCTGCTAAGGCTACGGCTCCCGTACCCACCTTGCCTACTATGCAACCGTTAGGACAGATGGCAGTGGCTCCTAATACCACCTTATGTACTCTTCTGATGTAGTAATAGTGAGCAGAATCTATGATCAGGGTGGTGGGTAGGCCTAGATCAGCTAGGGCCATAGCTAAAATTCTTCCTTGGAAATCTGGCCTCGCTTCAGTAACCATCACTTGTATTTTCTTGCCTTCTTCCTTGGCTTTCGCGAGTATAGATAATACTGTGGTACTCGCACCGTGGGTTAAGATGACGTCTCCGTCCTCAATATACCTGGCCCCTACCTCGCCTATCTTATCTATGGCTGACCTCATGGACTTGTTAAACTCCATAGCTTTCAAAGTTACCAGTTTCTTGAGCTCTGTAACGCTGAGGCCTTTGTCTATGCCCTGCCTAACCTCGTTAATCAGATAACGAGAAGCATTAGCTAACAATATTAACCTAGGTCTTTCCTTAAGGAAGAGGGCTAAGTACTCTGTTATTTCATGTTCAAAGTCTTCAGGGCGCTTAGCTTTCATGTAGACAGTGGAGGAAGCTATGGCGTCGAGGCACTCCATGGTTATCTTGGTTTCGCCAATGATCTTGCCGCTTCTGAGTCCTTGGAGTACTTTTTCAATCGGTGGGTTATAAGTCATAAGATCACCAAGGCCTATAAGCTAGCCTTGTTAACTAAGCCTCTACGACATACTTATACGTTATTCCTAAACATCTACCATAAATATGATTTTTAATTAGTTCAATAGAATTGTAATTAAGAAACCCAAGGCTAAAAGCGCCTTTACTCCAAACAAGTGTAGGAAGGAAGCCTTAATGCAAGGTACAAGCCTCCTCCCTTCCTCATACCTATATCTGGCTTCATAGACTTTCCACACAGCAATGGGAAAGAAGACCAGGCCTACAAGGCAGGTATACGGTAAAAGTCCTAGCCATACTTCAAGTACTAAGATAGTGGCGCTGACGATTACCGGATATAAAGCCACCCTAGCGGCTTTCTCCCTTCCAAGGTATCCTGCTAGGGTAAGCTTACCGGCCTGCTTATCGGCGTAGTAGTCGGGGATTTCGCCTAATAGCCTTGGAGCTAAGGGTGCTATAAGCGCTGGTATACAGGCTACGAGTGGCTCCATAGCAAAGCTGCCCAGCTGGATGTAGGAGGTGGCTAGCACTATAAGAAAGGTGAAGTTAAATGGCATTAAGAACTCTGGAACTCCGTAGACTCTATATGAAAGCTTCAAGGGAGGGGCTACGTAGAAGGCTCCTGTAAAGGCAGCTATGAGTCCTATAGCTAAGAGCGGCCATAGACCTGTCAGGAAGACTAGGTATAGGCCAAGTACTCCTGCGATGGTAAAGGAGACGATCGACATGACTAATAGCGTGGAAGGTGATATGAGCCCCATCACTGTTGGTTTTCCTCCTCCTGTCCACTTAGTTGCGTCTTCATGGCTAACTAGCGTGTCTACCCCACTCACATAGTCGGCATAATCGTTTATGAAGAAGGAGCCGAAGGAAATCAACATCACCACAATTAACGTTAATGTCGCTAACACCCCGTCGAAGACCCCATAATAATAATAAGTGGAAGCTAGCCCCAGCGCGACTCCTGCTACTGGGCTCCAAGCATGCCTTAAGTTGAGGATGTCTATCAACTTGATCAGAGGTTTAGGCTGTGCCATAATGTATCCACCTTTCTACTAATCTCCTCGTCCATCTTCAGTTCTTCTGGCAGCTCCCTTTCTACTTCTTCCTTCAACTTTTTGGTGGCATCTATGCCAACCTTAGATCCTAGCCCTATACGAGGGGCTGAGTGGTCTAATGCGTCAAGTGGTGTTTCTTTCAACACTAGCATGTCTCTTGCAGGGTCAACGCGCGTTGCTATGGCCCATAGCACCTCGCCTAAATCATGAACGTTTACGTCCTCGTCCACGACTACTATGACCTTAACCAAGGAGAAGGACTCAAGGCCCCACAGACCCATCATGATTCTCTTTGCGTGGCCTGGGTACCTCTTTCTCATAGAGACTATGCAGAGGCCATGGAAGCAGGCTTCAGGAGGAAAGTTGATGTCGACGACCTCGGGAAGTACAGTCCGTAATAGGGGGAGCGTTAAGCGTTGGAAAACCCTCTGGAGCACCGCTCCTTCATTCGGAGGTTTTCCTTCAACCCAAGCCGGATAAATGGGTTCTTCCCTCATGGTCATGCAGTTTACCCTAAACACATGGCATGGCTGAGGAGGCGAATAGTACCCTGTATGATCACCGAAGGGTCCTTCAAGCCTTGTTTCAGTGGGATCGACGTAACCTTCCAAGACTATCTCAGCTCCTGCAGGAACCTCGAGGTCAACTGTTTCGCACTTAACAAGCTTGATGGGTGAGCCTTTTAGAAGCCCGGCCACCATCACTTCATCTATTCCTTGTGGTAAGGGCATTGAGGCTGCGAGGATCAACGCTGGGTCTCCTCCAAGAGCCACTGCCACCTCTAAGGGTTTCTTCTTCTTCCATAGATGGAGCGCTCCGTGTTTATGTATCTGCCAGTGCATGCCCGTAGTAGTGTCATCAAATATCTGCATCCTGTAGATACCTACGTTGCGGGTTCCTTCCTCAGGGTCTTTAGTGAATACGAGAGGTAGTGTTATGAAGCGTCCTGCCTCTTTAGGCCAGCATTTTAGAGCCGGTAGCTTACTTAACTTAACCTTCTCTCCTCTCAAGACCACTTCCTTACAAGGCGCGTTCCCAACCAACTTGGGCCTCGTTGCTTTAACGGCTCTCAAGGCTTGGAATATGGCTTTTAAGCTAGGCTTCCTTGCTACCTTGAGGAGGTCGCTCATCCTGCTCGTGACGTCCTCCACTTTCTCAGCTCTCAAGGCTAAAAGTACTCTTTCCTCTGTCCCGAAGAGGTTGGTTAAGACAGGGATATCAAACCCTTCAACCTGCTCGAAGAGAAGGGCTGGCCCTCCAGCTTTAAACACCCTCCTCACGATCTCAGCTATTTCAAGCTCCACCTTTACCTTAGCCTGAACCCTCCTCAACATTCCTCTTTCTTCGAGAACTCTTATGAACCCTCTCAGGTCATCAAACATAGTTCTCACGCGCTAAAATACCCTTAAAAACTGGGCTAAAAAGGGCTTTAAGGGGTTGGTGGAGGGTGAGGGCTTACCTGGCAGTATTAATGGTTGTTGCAGTGCTCATGGCTGCAACAGCTTACTACCTGTTATCATCCTCTCCTCCACGCACTAACTTAACTTTGGTGATCCCTCCTTTCACTGCTGAGTATATGGCAACCTACGCTTTGGAGACAGGTATCGTCAGTTCAAGCAATCTTACCATAACAGTCCAGCACACCTTACAGTTCAATGAGATCTTAATGGACCTTCAGGCCGACATAGGCTTCATGTCTACCGAAGCGTTTGCTAAGGCTTATGAGATGGAGAGGCCCTTGAAGATATTAGGTACAGCTGTAATTCAAGGCAATGAGGAGGGTAATGCTCTTCTCTTCGTAAGGTTAGATTCGGAGATTACCGATCCATCTGAGCTTAAAGGTCGGAGGATAGGGGTGCCTACGCCTAGAGGATTAAAGAGCAGCAATCTTATACTCTTGGACGTATTAGAGCGACGTTTTAACCTTTCATTATCGCTAGAGAGCGATCTCATCATCGATAAACCGTTGCCTCAGCTTCCAGCTTTACTTGATGCTGGGGAAGTGGACGCCGTGCTTGTTATAGGTGACGTGGCGGCTCAGATGAGCCTAAGCCCCGATAAATACCGGTTAATATGCGACGTATCGGAGGAGTTTAGGCGGCTCTATGGTGAGTACCCTGTAGTGGCTGTATTGGTTGTTAAAGCTGATCTACTCGAGGAGAATCCAGACTTGGTAAGGGAGGCTTTAAGGTTGCTTAACGAATCGTTGAGCTATAGCTTAATCCATCGTGATGAAGCGTTAGAGTGGACTTTAACTCAACGAGAAGGTGTGGAGCTTGAGGCTGCGCAAAAATCCCTTGAGCAATATTGCATAAGGTATGGTCTAACAGAGGACGACAAGATGGTCATAGGGAAGCTCTTTGAACTAGCCTATTCGAGAGGTTTAATAAGCGTCCTCCCCGACCCCCTAGAGGTTTTCGTGAGTTTAGAGCCATGAACCTTAAGGAGATAGCTAGGCTCCTGGCCGCTTTCCTTACAGTCTTAGCTGTTTGGCTCTTAGCTGCTAGCCTCGTGAATAGCTATCTCTTTCCTAGCCCTCTCCAGGTTGCTGACCCTTTCCTCGAGATGATTATGAAGCCTAGTACTTGGTTTCATGTAGCAGCTACCTTCAACAGGGTATTGCTTGGAGTTGCCTTAGGCTCTCTTCTTGGCTTGGTTTTAGGCATAGCTCCTCGCTATAGCTCCACGGCTTCTTTCGTGGTGGAATCGGTCATCCAACCAGTCTTGGAGTCTGTACCAGCATTATGTTGGGCACTGATCTTTGCAGCTCTCTTTGGCCTTTCCGGTACAGCTCCCGTCTTTGTCGTGGCAGCTGCTATAATCCCCTTCTTCACCATAAACCTATGGGAAGGTGTCAAGGAACTTGACGAAAGCCTCGTAGAGATGGCCTACGCCTACACTAGGAATAAGTTGAGGGTGTTTAAGGCCGTGATATTGCCAATGTTATATCCCTATCTTTTCGCTGCTCTACGAACTTCCTTCGAGGTGGCTTGGAAGGTGGTAGTGTTAGGCGAGGTCTTCGGTGCTGTGAACGGTATAGGATACATGCTCTGGCTGTCTTTCAGTAGCTACTCTATAGATCGCATGTTTGCGTGGGTTCTATTCTGTGCAGCCATAATAGCTTTCTTTGAATACGTGGTCTTTAACCTCATTGATAAGAGGCTCATAAGGAGGTGGCGTAGGTGAAATACGCCATAACCATAAGCGACTTGAAAAAAAGCTACGGTAACCTCCTAGTCTTAGATGGGATTTCCTTTAACGTAAAGAATAGTGAATTTTGTTGCGTGCTTGGTCCCTCAGGTTGCGGCAAGACGACCTTGCTAAAGATACTTGCCAAGCTCACTTCCTTCGACGGAGGCTCGGTTGACGTGCAAGGCTCTAACGTGAAGGAAGATGATGGTTTTCTCTCATCCATAAGCGTGGTCTTCCAAGAACCTAGGCTCTTACGTTGGAGGACCGTTAGGGAGAATGTTAGGCTGTCAGTGGAGCTCAGGAAAGGTAAGGTAGAGGCCGAGGACGAAGAGATTGTGGATAGCTGCTTAAGGATGGTGGGTCTTCAAGCATACTCTAACGCTTATCCACATGAACTTAGTGGGGGTATGAAGCAAAGGGTAGCTTTAGCTAGGGCCTTAGCGGTTAAGCCTAAGATACTGCTCATGGATGAACCTTTAACAGGCTTAGATGTACGAACACGTAAGGAGCTTCAAGAGGAGATTCTCAAGGTGTGGAGTGAAGAAAACCTAACAATACTTTTCGTCACCCACGATCCTAAAGAAGCCATATATTTAGCTGAAAGGATCGTCGTGTTTTCCGATAAGCCGACTAGGGTGAAGGATATAATAGATGTGGACATACCTAGGCCTAGAGATCTAAGCAGCTCAGAGGCTTTGGCCTTGGAGAGATATATCTATAACTGCTTCTACGCATAGCGCTTAGACGTTTATCTAGGCCTAGCACTTTCGCGATGTGCTTCTGAATATATGTCGATGATCTGGCTAGCTACGCTGTCCCATGCATACTCCTTTAAGGCCTTAAGCCTAGCATTGACCGAAAGCCTCTTACGGAGGACGGGGTCTTGGAGAAGGGCTATGACGGCCTCGGCCAGCTTTTTAGGTGAGTTAGGCTTGACGAGCAGACCGCTTACTTCGTTGTCTACCACCTCCTTCAAGCCTCCGACCTCCGAAGCTACCACCGGTGTTCCAGAGGCCATGGATTCAATGGCTACTATCCCGAACCCCTCACCGTAGAGAGTGGGTACCACGGTGAGCCATGCACGTCGATAGAACTCAGCTTTAACTTCATCGGACACGTTGCCTCTAAACTCTACGTAGCCACGTAGCTTTAGACTGGAGGCGAGGGCTTTAAAGAAGGGCTCCATGTAACCACTGCCCGCGATTACCAGTTTTGCTTCACGCTCCTCCTTAATTACCTTCTTAAAGGCATGCAGTAACACATGAATGCCTTTACGATATATGAGCCTACCGACGTAAAGAACAAGGGGATCAGAAGGCTCCCTGTGTGAGGGTCTATACTTATTGGTGTCGACGGCATTAGGTATAATCACTCTCCTAACCCTTTTATTGACAAGGGCGGCCATGAGATGGTCTACTGCCCTGCTTACCGAAATCATAACTTGGGCCTTTGATAAAAGTAGTCGATGAGGCATTAATGCGTAGAGGTATCTGACAGGATCGTACTCATAGCCGGGCAATGCGCTGTGGCTGGTAACAACGCCCGGTATGTTTAACTGACTTCCGATAGCGAGCAGCAACGGAGGTAACCAGTTGAAGGAGTAATGAGCATGAATTAAGTCAGGTGCCTCTTGCTTGATAAAGTCACGTAGCTTAAAGGTGTCGAGCGATACTTTCAAGCACTTTAGGCGTGGAGCATTGACAAGACTCTTCTCTTGCCTCCTCCTATAAGCCACTGAGACCTCAAAGCCTTTCTCTTCAAGCCTCTCAGCTAATCCCCTTAAGTGTTCCTCCACTCCCCCGATGATTAAAGGGTATCTCTCGCTCACAAGCAGTATCTTCATGTCATCTTAAGGAACTGAAGAACTCTCCTATAAGAGTCAATTAAGGAGTTTGTTGATAGTCTCTGAGGCTTAAAGCTGAAGTTCTTTTGGCATTGTTTTGTTTCTTAAAAGAAAAGCTATATATTAAGCCATATGGCTGCCTCTAGCCGGTGCTTATGGGCTGCCTCGAGGGACATCTGCCTATTATACTAGGCGGAGATGTAAAGGAATTTGCTTGGGAAGTGACCAACAAGTGTAACTTAAGGTGTAAGCATTGCTACCTTAACGATGTTGGATCTGAACCTGAGAATGCTCTCTCTAAAGAAGAAGGCTTAGCTTTGTTGGAAGAGATGGCTAAGCTAGGCCCTAAAGATGTAATGGTTGTGTTTGAAGGCGGAGAGCCCATTCTATGTCCCTATATCTACGATTACATAGAATATGCCTCTAGACTTGGAATGAGGCCTGTCATGACCAGTAATGGTACGTTGATTGACTTGGAGGTTGCTAGGAAGCTTAAGCAAGCTGGCCTCGTAGGTATTTCTATTAGCATCGATGGAGCTACACAAGAAGTAAACGATGGTATTAGAGGAGTAGGATCCTACAAGAAGGCCTTAGAAGGGTTAAAGGCGTGTAAAGAAGTCGGCATACACTGGAACATAGCGTTCGTGGTTAACAAATATAACGTCGACCAAGTCCCAGCTATAATAGAGTTAGCCAAGAAACTTTCAAAGCGAAGCCCAAATGACCCCATAACGAGCCCTCCAGGCGTCTTCCTTTTCCATTATATCCCCTTGGGTAATGGCGCCAAAAATATGCCCGATGCGGAGTTAAGTAAGGAAGAATACTTGGGTTTGCTGGACTATATTTTCAAGTATAAGGTGCAACATGAAGGTAGGCTTTGGATAAGACCTGAATGCATGCCTCAGTACTGGCCTTTCATAATAGAGGAGTATGAAGTAGAATTCGAACAGGACTTCACAGCAGATATGATAAGAATGTGTCAAGCCGGTATAAGGCATTGCTGCGTAACAGTGACCGGAGAAGTAACACCATGCCCCTACGTGAGGACCAGTGCAGGTAACGTGAGGGATGGAGGCTTCCTTAAGATTTGGAGGGACGCGGAGCTCTTTAAGAAGCTTAGAAACCCTCGCAGCTTTCTAAGGGAGCCTTGTAGGTCTTGCAAATATCTAGAAGTATGTGGTGGATGTAGAGGTAGGGCAGAAGCGCACTTTGGAGACTGCTTTGAAAAAGATCCTTCATGTCCTATTACCCCTAAACCATAGATCTGAATGACCATGAACTTACCTGAGTTACTACACCCTGACAACGTGGAAGATGGCTGTCTAGGGCATTCAGCAGGCGAGCTCGTATGGAACGTCACGTACTCTTGTAACCTTCGTTGCATGCATTGTTATTTACCATCATCTTCTAAACGATCTGAATTGAGCCTCGAAGAGGGCCTAAAACTCATAGATGAGGTAAGAGCGATCTTTGGGGCAGGCTCTCAACTAGTCTTAAGCGGAGGAGAACCTCTCCTTAGACCTGACGTTTATGAATTGGTGGAGTATGCCTCTAGCTTGGGTCTTCGTGTAGCCTTAGCGAGCAATGGTACGTTGATTGACTTGGAGGTTGCTAGGAAGCTTAAGCAAGCTGGCCTCGACGAGCTCGCTATTAGCATCGATGGAGCTACTAAGACAAGCCATGATCATATTAGGGGCGTACAAGGAGCCTTCGATGCAGCTATACAAGGAGCTCTCAACGCTAAGAAGACTGGATTAAGCCTACAGCTCCACTTTACGTTGATGGAAAGTAACGTTAATGAGCTTCCTTCATTAATAGAATTGGCTGAACACCTTCAAGCTAGAAGGCTTTTCATCTTCGACCTTATACCGACTGGTAGAGGTGCTTTTCTTAAACCTCATGGTTTAGATCCTTTAGCTCTCTTTGACTACCTTTTCAAAGAACAGCGTAGGTTTAAGGTATGGCTTAAACCGCAGTGCTACCCATACTTCTGGGTCTATTTACTGAGCAAAGCTGGTGACCTAGGAGTTGATGAAGAAGTTCTTAAAGGATACTTTAAGGGATGTTTAGCGGGCAGGTCCATGGTAAGGGTTTCCCCTGATGGAGAAGTTACTCCATGCCCCTTCCTTCCTGTATCGGTTGGAAACGTTAAGAAAGATAGGCTTAGCTATCTATGGAGATCTTCAAAAGTCTTTGAAGAATTGAGGAGTAGGGATAAGTTTAGAGATGCATGTGGTGGATGCGTGCTTAAAGAAGTATGTGGTGGATGTAGGGCTAAAGCCTACGCCCTGCTCAATGATTATTTAGCTGAAGATCCTTCATGCCCTTATGCCCATGCGCCGTCATCCATGTCCAGGGCCTAGTTTGCTGTCTAAGCCCTTAACTGTGACTATTCTTCTATCAAACGGTTTAGCTGGCTCTGCCATCTTTAATGGGCTATAGATTAACTCTTCTTTGGTATAGGCTGCTATCTCGTATTCTTGGGTGTGTTCAAGTGCAGCTCGAGGACAGTATTCGACGCAGAAGCCACAGAAGCAGCATCTACCATAGTCTAGCTGGGGGTACTTCCTTCCTTCATGTTCAACTAACGTAATCGCCCTATTAGGACATATATAGCTGCATACGCCACAACCTATGCATTTATCCATGTTAAGCTTAATCCTACCTCTATAGCGCTCAGCGGGTTGAAGTATTTCGAAAGGATACTTGACGGTGAAGGTTCTCTTAAATGCGTGGACCAAGGCCATGTACAGGGGTCTTAGATACGAAGACATACCTCTCACCTCAGACAACTATCACCTTCAATACATAGACGAGGACTATAGCTATGAACACTTGGACCAGCGCTAAGGGGATCAGTTTCCTCCAACCTGCATCGAGTAGTTGATCTATTCTCAACCTAGGCCAAGTCGACCTCCCTATCATAAAGAACATCGACAGTATGCCCATCTTTATCAGGAGCCAAACCAACGGATGTAGGCCCGGTCCATGCCATCCGCCTAGGAATAAGATGCTAGTTAAGAAGGAGGCGATAGCAACATCTACGTACTCCGACATCATTATTAACCCATACTCCATCCCCGTATACTCGGTCCATGGCCCAAACACTATTTCCTGTTCAGCAACTATTATGTCAAGGGGCCTACGGCAAATCTCAGCCATCGTGGAGATGAAGAAGACTATGAAGCCTAGGAAGCAAGGAACTATAAACCACATGTTAGCTTGGCTTTCTACTATCTTGGCCAGGTCGAAGGAGCCCGCTAAGATCACCACGCTAGCCATGGATAGCATGAGAGGCACTTCGTAGGCCAAGAGTTGGAAGGCTGCTCTCATGGCCCCCATCATGGTGTACTTGTTATTGGAAGCCCAACCAGCCATTATCATGATGAAAGGCCTAAGCGAGAAGAGCGCTAAGATGATGAGCAGGCTGTACTCTGAGTAATAGATTGTCCAGTATTCTCCTGGGCCGACGGGGAAGAATGGTATGAAGGCTAGGGTGATCATGGATAGTGACATTATCAGTACTGGGGCTAGATGGTAGAAGAATTTGTGCGACCTTTCAGGGGTGACTATCTCCTTGCCTAGAAGCTTTATACCGTCAGCCACTAGCTGAAAGAGACCGAAGATAGGTCCCACATGGTAAGGCCCTATCCTTAAATGTATCCTAGCATGTAGCTTACGTTCTCCCCACACAGCTAGCATGGCGTAGAGCATGATGAAAGCTAGACCAGGGAAGACGAGGAGCTTGAGAGAGAGTTCAACGGCAAACTCCATGAACTCTGAGGTTTGCATGAACTCGATTAATACATCAAAAGGAGGAGGTAGTACCGGTAGAGGTATCGGGGGTAGGCCTGGGATGTTTGGTAAGGTTGGTAGAGATATGGGGAGGTTCACGTCACATGCACCTCCTACCTATCTACGTCTAAGAGAAGGATGTCGAGGCTATAGTAAATTACAGGTATGTCACCCATAGGTATGTCTCTACAAAGGTATACCAACCCAGCCAAGTTCCTGAAGGAAGGTGCGCTTATCTTTAGCCTGTAGGGCTTATTGGTACCTGAGCCCACGATATATACTCCCAGCTCTCCTCTACCGCTTTCAATTCTGGTATAGGTTTCTCCTCGAGGTAGCATGGGCGGTGTCTTGCATCGAATAGGGCCTTCAGGCAAATCTTTGAGGGCCTGCTTGATTATCTTTATGCTCTGGGCGATCTCATAGAACCTCACTAAGGCCCTAGCATACGAATCTCCTTCTTTTTCCACTACCACTTCGAAGTCAAGTTTATCGTAAGCCTCATAAGGGTCATCTCTCCTCACATCGAAGTCTACGCCTGAGGCTCTAAGGTTTGGCCCTGTAATCCCTAGCTCTATGGCATCTTGCTTGCTCAATACGCCTACTCCCATTGTCCTATCTTGAAAAGTCTTATTCTGGAATAACATCTTGTAGTAGTCCCATATACGTCTCTCCAAGTAGTTCAATACATCATAGGCCTTTTCCTTAAATCCTTTGGGTATGTCTGCCCTCACTCCTCCAGGAATTATGTAGGTGTGAGTCACTCTAGCTCCTGACAGCCTCTCTAAGAGATCTAAGATGAGTTCACGGTCGTTTGCGGACCACACGGTCATGGTTTCAAAGCCGCCGGTCATCGACAGCAAGGCCTGAGCGTAAAGGTGGCTCATGATTCTACTCAGTTCAGCTGCTATTACCCTGAGGTATTTCGCCCTCTCAGGAACTTCTATCCCCATTAAGGCTTCTACAGCTCTCACGTAACCTAACGCAAAATTGGAGGCATCAAAGTCGCAAGCCCTCTCTATTACTGGGACGTACTGAATGAAGTTCCTGTACTCTGCTATCTTTTCAAGCCCTCTATGAGTATATCCCACGTCGGCTTCAGTGTTAAGTACTATATCACCATCCACGTCTAGGTAAAGTGTGAGGTGACCGCTCATTGGGTGCTGTATTCCCCAAGCTACCCTAATCGGCAACTTTGACTCCTCCTAGGACTCAGGTTTAAGCTTGAATTCTTTCCTTAGAGGATAAACTCCCTCCTCCCAGTCCTCTTGGAGGAGGAAGCGTTTGAGTTCAGGATGTCCTTCAAACTTTACCCCTAGCATCTCCCACGTCTCACGTTCATGGAAGTGGACGCCTCTCCAGATTTCTCTAAGCGAAGGCATGGAGGGCTGGCCTCTAGGTAGAGCAGTCTTCAAAGCAACAAGGCTTTTTGAATCGAGGCAACTAACATGATATACTACTTCTACTTCTCCTCGATCTGGATAATCTACTCCACTTACAGAAAGTGGATGATTAAAGCCGTTTTCTTTTAGAAGGGTGGCAGCCTTAACCATGCCCTCAGGCTTAACTTTTATTGAAGCATATCGAGGTCGATCTATTTTTGCCTCTACTAATACGTCAGATAGTTTAGTCTTGATTTCTTCGAGTAACCGCTCTACATCCACTTTACTTTCCCTCCATGATCTTCTTCTGGAGCAACCTGAACCCCTGTAGTATCTGTTCAGGTCTAGGTGGACAGCCTGGAACGTATACGTCTACTGGAACTACCTTGTCGACACCTTGAACTACACTGTAGCTATCCCACCAGAACCCTCCTGTGATGGCACAGTCGCCTAGAGCTATGACGTACTTAGGATCAGGCATCTGGTCATATATCATTCTTAGCCTCTTGGCCATTTTCTTGGTCACGACTCCCTCTATGATTATTAAGTCGCACTCCCTCAATGTAGGGAAGGGGATAGCCCCTAGTCTTTCATGGTCAAACCTCGCTGCTACGAGCGACATTATCTCAGGGCAGCAACAGCCTGTCTCATAGTGGACCCACCATAAGCTCCAAGCTCTCCCCCAATTAAGCATGTCCTTGATGGGCTTCCAACAGCTAATCTTGGTTCTAATCCGTTCTATGGGTTTGAGAGACAACGCCACCCCCCCTACGCTTAACTACAGGTTGAAGGGTCATGATCGCCCCCATCAAAGCGAAGGCGAATGCTCCCAATATGAGTATTACTATCCATAGTTGATCAACAGGCATTGCGCTAATAGAGGGGGCAGCTAATAGGAGGATTATGGCTAAGGCCCCATATATGGCATAGATCACAGCATAAGGGTAGTACTGTATGGTGAACCGTGCCTTCGTAGGCTCGGTTGGTATCTGACCACATTCATAAGTCATGGTCTTACGAGGGTTAGGTCTTGAAGGAGAGACTATCTTAGCCAGGAGGAGGGAGGACAGGCAGAATACGAATGCAATGATGACGTATATAGCGAGGCCTACTCCTTCTAGCACCGCCTCGCTAACCATTTCAGGCCCCTCCACCGTTAAGGCCTACTCTTTATAAAGCTTTTTCTAACTGATGTGCTTTTTTCATCGTCAAACCATCGAGTTGGCCCATGCCCGATCAAGGACTTCCATGGATATTAGCTAACCGCAAAATATCTAAGCCCCTACCGCTTCACGTCATAGCCGGGGGTAAACCATGCGACCAAGCTTGGTTAACCGCGCACTCGTACTTTTTAGCTTAATGGTTTTAGTAGGTGTCTTTAGGACCTACCTGCCGGCCTTCGCCACTCCTTTGCTGGGGTTAGCTGGTGCACTGGGTCTTTTCGGGGCTATACTTATGTGGCTGGGTTTAACCCTAAGAACTAAGGAAGAGCTGGAGCGCCTCCCTGAGGAAGCTCAACAGATGGAAACATCAACCGGCCTCTTCGAGATACTGCTGATAATTGTAATCATCGCGGCGGCCTTAGCTATCGGCGGCGTCCTCTTACTAGCTCTGCTTTAATCTCCATGCCCTGAAGCTAACCGCGTGAATCATGTCGACTTTCATGTTTTCTTCTTCACGATTGCTTTACGGAACGTAGCCTCAGACTTGCAGAGGCGAAGGCTTTATATTAGGGTTAAAAACGGTAGGGGGGCTGGGACGTAGAGCATCACTCATGGAGGCCCGCGCCTGCGGGAGGTTCCGGGATGATCGAATACCTCGAAATTGCGTTGCTGGCACTCACAATAGTGTCCGCTATAGTCGCTGTGGAACATCCCAAACTCATCAGAGCTGTTGCCTCCTTTCTTATCATGAGCATACTCCTCGCTGTCATATTCCTCGTCCTTAACGCGTACTTGGCTGCTTTCTTCCAACTCCTCATCTACGCGGGGGCTGTTGTGGTGATATTCCTAGTAGCTCTACACACGGTTAAGAGGTGGTAGTTGTGGGAGCTTGGGGGAAGGCTGTAGGGATCATAGTTTCCATAGTTTTCGCTCTTATTGCTCTTTATCTTGGCTCCCTCCTAGCTTTTGGATTTACTCCATATTTACCGTCAACACCTTCGCAAGCTCCTCCTCAACAATGGTTTGCAACCTTTAGAGCTTTAGACGTGGCTTTCCTCTCCTTGGCTGTATTTGCGGCTACTGTTGGGGTTGCTGCGCTTTTCAGGTACGAAGGAGAGAGGCCTGGACCTGAAGAAGAGACCTTAGTGGAAAAGGAGGTCGAAGAGGAAGCGGAGGAGGAGGTGTAAGGCTTGGCACTACACCCTGGATGGTACATAACCACGAGCATCATACTCTTCGCTATAGGCGTCTATTGCCTTGCTGTTAAGAGGAACATGATAAAGATAGTGATAGGACTTGAGATCATCACCTCAGCAATGCACCTTAACTTCATAGCCATGGGCTACGCGTTATCCCTGGTAGCCTTCAATCCCCTTACACAGGTCATAGTAGTGATATCTACCGGCCTAGGAGCGTGTGTGGCCACGGTCGCGCTCATGTATGTGATTAATGCTTATCGACATTATGGGAGCTTAGACGCTAGGAGGTTGAGGAGGTTAAGGTGGTAGGAATGTCCTTGTCAGTCCCCTTAATCCTTCAACCCCTCATCATCCTATTCCTAGGGGCAGTTCTCGTCCCCCTTGTAGACGTGGTAGGGAAAAGGGTGAACGCTGAAAAGCTGAAGGACTTCTTTGCCGTAGCTATCTTCGCCCTTGCCTTATACAAGCTATATACCCTTTACCTCGAGGTGGCAGCAGAGGGTTACGTTGAGTTTACCATCCCAGGATTCGGCCCTCCCTTTGGCTCAGCCCTTAGGGTCGACGCCCTCAGCTCCTTTATGTCGATGCTCTTTTGCGGAGTAGGGCTACTTGTAGCCATATACTCCATAAGGTACATGGAAGAGGATACAGGCTTAGACAAGTACTACGCTCTCCTGTTGGCCATGGTTGCAGGCATGGTCGGGGTTGCGTTTGCATGGGACTTCCTAACACTTTTCGTTTTCTGGGAGACCATGGCAGTGTCAGGTTACGTCCTAGTAGGTTTCAGGAAATATAGGTGGGAGCCGGTAGAGGCTGGCTTCAAATACTTAATCATGAGCACCTTCGGCTCCATACTCATGTTCTACGGGGTCTCCTTCCTCTACGGGATGACCGGCACCTTAAACTTCACATACATGGCTGAAACTCTCCTCAGTCAAAACAACCCATACCTGTACCTAGTAATATGTATGATAGTGGCCGGCTTCGGTGTAACCGCTGCTATGGTGCCCTTCCACACATGGCTACCCGACGCCCACCCAGCCGCTCCCAGCGGGATAAGCGCGATGTTATCAGGCGTTGTAATTAAGGCGGGAGTATACGGCATGTATAGGTCTGTGTTTACCTTTTTCAACCCTGCTTTCTACAATTACGGAGCTGTACTCATGATCTTCGGCGTGCTCACACTCACCGTGGCTAACCTCATGGCTCTGCTCCAAAGAGATATCAAGAGGCTTTTCGCGTACTCTAGCATAGTCAACATAGGGTACATAATTACCGCTGCTGGCATTGCCGCCTACGCTCTAACTACCTACTACGCTAGCTCCCCCATACTGGCCACGAGCGTGGCTGTTTTCGCTTTAGCAGGCGGTCTCTTCCATGTATTTAACCACGCCATAGGTAAAGGGCTTCTCTTCCTTTGCTCTGGCTGCTTCCTTCATGAGGCTAAAACCAGGGACCTAACCATCCTAGAGGGTATAGGTAAACGTATGCCTTGGACTGGTGTTTCCCTGTCCATAGGGCTACTAGCTCTAGCGGGTGTACCGCCCCTAAACGGGTTCTGGAGTAAGCTCTTCATAATCCTAGCTGGTCTTAGCATACCTCAAGACGGTTATATGGTAATCATAACGGCCATCCTCATTTTAAACGCTATATTCTCAGCTGCATATTATCTATGGGTCATGCAACGTATCATGCTCAAGTCACCCACGGAAAGGGTGGCCAAGGTGCATGAAGCCCCCTTCTCCATGGTTCTACCCATAGCTCTCTTGGCATCAATCTGCGTGGTCGTGGGAGCTTTTCCTGGCCCCGTTCTCGGCTTAGCTGATACTGCGGCTAAAAGTCTATTAAGCTTCATCATTGGGGGGTGAACTTGAATGAGCGAGTTTATAGAAGCCTTCGTACCTCAAGCATGGCTTTGTTGGATGCTCCCTATGGCTGGAGCCTTACTGACCCCTATCTTCGCTAAGATTAACCCTAAGCTAAGAGACTACGGTGCTGTCTTCTTCTCTCTGATGGCTGCATTAATGACGGTCTCCATGATACCTCTCATCTTCGACCCTCACGTATACTACTATCAAGTAGAATGGATTAGGCTGCCCGGGTCGCCCATACTCAGCGAGCTCAAAGCAGGGGTAATAGTGGATCCGTTGAGTATAATAGTGGCTAACGTCGTGGCGGTCATAAGCTTCCTCATAATGGTGTACTCGCTTGGCTACATGCACGGCGACCCTTCATTAACACGGTACTGGTTCTTCATGAACTTCTTCATAGGCAACATGCTCCTCTTGGTCATGTCTGACAACATACTGCAGATGCTCTTCGGCTGGGAAGGCGTAGGTTTGTGCAGCTACGCGCTCATAGGCTTCCGCTACCAGGACTCTAAGGAAGACTGGTTTACCTTCTGGGTAGGCGAACCCCCTGAAGTTTATCCTCCCTCACACTGCGGTATGAAGGCTTTCATAACCACTAGGGTAGGCGACGTGGCCATGTTTATAGGCGCCTTCATCATTTTAGCCTTGACAGGTACCTTAAGCTTCAAGGAACTCATGGAGTTTGTGCAAAGCACTCAGTTCCACCACGAAGTAATAGCTCACCCCGAGCTACTAAGATACTTGGTAGTAGCTGCTGTCTTTCTCTTCGGCGGCCCTATAGGGAAGTCAGCTCAGCTCCCACTGATGGAGTGGCTTCCAGACGCTATGGCTGGTCCTACGACAGTTAGCGCCTTAATACACGCAGCGACTATGGTTAAGGCAGGAGTATACCTTGTAGGCAGAATCTTTCCCATCTTCTATGCTGCTGCCTGGATAGGAGGTCAAGCTAACGACTTAGTCACCTTCTTCTACCTGGTGGGCTGGGTAGGTGTGCTCACTGCCTTTATAGCTGGGACGCAGGCAATGGCTTCAAGCGAAATTAAGAAGGTGTGGGCATACTCCACGGTTAGCCAGATAGGCTACATGATGATGGGACTAGGCGTGGCAGGGGCAGCAGCCGAGTTCGCTATTGGTTATACTGGAGGGATCTTTCACCTAATGAGCCACGCCATGTTCAAGGCAGCGCTCTTCTTGACCGCAGGCTCTGTAATACATGCTACAGAGTCGAGGTTCTTCAGGGACTACGGCGGCTTAAAGAAGCATATGCCCATAACCTTCTGGTGTATGGCTTTAGCTGCCTTCTCGCTTATGGGTGTACCCATATTCTTCAGCGGCTTCTGGAGCAAAGACCTCGTACTCGAAGCGTCCTTGATGGCTACTACCTCCACCTGGCCCCTATTCGTCCTAGGAGTCCTGGCTGTTTCGATAACTTGCTTCTACACTGTAAGAGCATTAGGCTTAACTTTCTTTGGACATGAAAGCAAGCACATCCACGAGCTGGAACGCGAAGGCAAACATGTGCATGAAGCACCTAAGGTGATGTGGGTTCCTTACGCTGCCTTAGCTGTTGCAACCGTAATCTTTGGTATAGGCGGTTACTTTGTGAGTGGATGGCTTGAACAGGTCTTCCACCACCAGCTGGAGGCATGGGGATTAGGAGGTCACCTATTACACTCAGCTGAACACGCTGTCGAAACGGCTCCAGCTATGTCACATGAAATGGCGGTAATAGTGACTGCGGCGACGTCCATATCCATGCTACTCATAGGTGCGCTACCAGCTTACCACATCTACATTAAACGCAAGGTTGATCCTGAGAAACTACTCGAGCCTAGACCAGCCCTCAAAGCGCTTTGGCACTTCCTCTTCCGAAGATGGTATGTGAATACCTTCTACTACAAAGCCTTCGTTTACTCTGTAATAAGGGCAAGCGGATGGCTGTTTAGGAACATTGAGACTGCCGTAATAGACAGGTTCAACTACGCTTTAGCCGACTTATCACAAGCGATCGCTTCGAGGTTCAGGAAGACTCATACAGGCATATTGAACTATAACGTGATAGGCATCGTCCTAGGTTTCATACTTTTTATCGTGTTGGTAGTGTTCGTCTTCGGGTGATGTAAGATGATGGATACGAGCCATATCCTACTCCAAACGATCCTTATACCCATGGCTTTCTCGGTGATAGCTCTTGTCGCCGGTAGGGCAATGGGTAAGAACACAGGCTGGCTGGTCTTCGCGGTACTGGCTTACGTGACAGGCCTCTTAGCTTATGTGACATTGTCGCTTCCCTACATACCTGAGGGCCTCTTAAAGGCTGAGTATTACTGGGGGCCTTACATAGGCAATTTCACCCTGATAGCTGATGGCCTCAGCGCACCCATCGCTTTAACCATAGCCCTCCTATGCGCACTGATCGCGATATATTCGATAGGATACATGGAACACGAACACCGCCTAGACGCCTACTTCTCGCTATACCTCCTATACGCGGCCGGCATGATAGGGACAGTACTTGTCACCAACTTAGCAGCCTTCTTCCTCTTCTTCGAGTTGATGCTAATACCCTCCTGGGCTATGATAGGTATCTGGGGTACTGGCCCTAAGGAGAGAATAGCTTTCAAGTACTTTATGTTCACTGAAGCTGGTGCACTATCCCTGCTAGGCGGAATCGTGGCCACCTACTTCCTTACAGGGACATTTGACGTAATGGAAATGGCCACCAAGCTTTCAGCCTACGATGTAAACCTACTCACGGTCATAGTAGTAGCCATGTTACTAGGCCTGCTCGTTAAGATGGCAATATTCCCCCTACATACTTGGCTTCCTGACGCCCACGCAGAAGCCCCTACACCTATAAGCGCCCTATTATCTCCAGCCATGATAGGTATAGGCGGTTACGCTGTAATAAGGATAGCATACACCGCTTTCCCCATGGTAATGGCTAACTGGCCCTTCGTAATAGGCCTAGCCACTCTCGCAGTAATAACTATGGTCTACGGAGGAGTTATGGCCTTAGCTCAGGACGATATTAAGAGGCTCCTCGCCTATTCCAGTATAAGCCAGATGGGTTACCTACTCTTCGGCATAGCTTCGATCTCGGTGTTAGGGTTAGCTGGCTCTGTGCTCTTCTACGTAAATCACGGCTTATGTAAGGCAGTCCTCTTCATGATGTCAGGGATACTGATCCATAGTTTCCATACGAGAAGCATTAGCAAGTTCGGCGGCTTAGGACCTAAAATGCCACTAACCGCTACAGCGTCCCTCATAGCTTTCCTAGGTTTAGCAGGGACTCCTCCCATGGTTGGTTTCTGGGGAGAGGTATTCATATTTGCAGGTTCCATGCACACCGCATTTGCTAGCTTAGCAGGCGTGGACGTTGCGAGAGTCCTGGTAACCGCCATAGCCATCGTCGGCTCTGCTCTAACTGCGGGCTATGGGTTATGGACTATTAGGAGAGTTTTCTTCGGCCAACTGAACCCCTATGTTAAGGACGCTAAGGAGGGATCGCCGTTAATGGTGGCCCCCATCATGATATTAGCGGCATTAGCTGTCATTATCGGCGTCTACCCAACGATCATAACGGAGCCCGCGGCTTCATGGGCTTCAAGGCTAGTCGAAGTAATAGCTGCCCTTGCAAGGACATCAATCTAAGAATCCTTCAAGCCCTTTTTGAACTACTTTAAGTTCAAGTTTCCCGTAAACCCCGTCGTACCCCGGGATTATCCTATACCTCCCCTCTCTTACCATGATTATGGCTATAGCCACTTCCCTAGGGGCTGCTTGTATTAGTTCCTCGTAGCTGGCGTGTAGTAGTACGTTGTACTCTGAACCTAGCTTCACAACTAAGTTTTCATATAGCTCTCCTACTACCTTGGACTGAAGAGACTTCATACCTCCAAGCTTCAAGGCAGCGGATATGACTTCGTGGAGTGGAAGTACCTTAACGTAGTTCATGTTTTTCTCTGGTTTAAAGCCACTTGGCCTATCAGCCAGCTCCTCCACTCTATCCTCCACTCCTTTCGTTAAAGGCTTGCTGCATACAGGACATCTATAATTTAGTTTAGAGGCTTCAGCTGGGAAGAGGGGGCCTACACCACATTCACGATGCCCTGAGTAATGGTATTTTCCATACTCCGGCGGTACCTCGAGCGTGGCCACCTTACCTGTCCTGATGGCTTCAATTAACTCTTTGTAGCTAAGTTTACTTAGGTTAAAAATAGTGCATTCTCTACCGAGCCTCCAAGGCCATGGAGAGTGGCTATCTGAAAAGCTCAATAAAGTGAAGCGGTCGAGCCTACTTACCCTCCAGTTCATGGCTGGATCGCTACTAAGCCCTGTTTCAAGGGCATAGATGCGCTTAGCCATGTCTTCGTAGCATTCTTCAATACTATCCACTCCGCTGAAGGAACCGAAGATCGACCTCCACGGCGTCCATGCATGGGCAGGAAACACAAGGCAGCGATCGTCAACTCCCAGTATTGTTTCTACCAGCTCTGAAGGTTTGATGGTTAGCGTAGGCCTGCCGTCACGTTCAAGGTCTCCATACCTCGATAACGCCTCACCCAGCTGCTCAGCTACCTCTAAACTAGGCATGAATATAACGTGGTGTATCCTCTTAACTCTGCCTTCATAGAGGTGGACGGTTTCCACCTCCGCCTCGACGAGAAACAGCACATTTTCGTCAGCCCCTCTTGCTTTATAGAGGCCTGTACCGTCTACTTCTTCTAAGGCTAAGCTTAACTGGGAGAGCCAGGCTGGATGTAGAGCATCTCCTGTACCTAATAGGTTTAAGCCCTTGATCTTGGCGAAGCCTACTAAGTCAAGGGGGTTCATCTTCTCGCTTGTAGCCCTTGAGAAGGGACTATGTAGATGTAAATCAGCGTAAACTTTCACGTACTCCGCCTAAAGTACCTAGCGTAGCCATGAGGTTATAAGCTTAAAGGAACTAGCCAGTAGAGTTTTTCACCTGTTTCATTTGAAGGCTCTCAGCTCTTTATGCTTTTACGAGCAAACACCAAGTACCCGGTATGGCCTACCATGAACGTATGAGGCCTCGTAGCGCCCACCTCAACCTTCAACTTTCTGAGGAGACATTCAACAGCCTCTATATCCACGAACCCTTCTCTCCTAAGAGCTTCCACGGTCTTTTCTACTTGATTAATTGTTGGACTAAAACTAGCTAGGCCTCCACCTCCCTTTAACGCTTCGTAGGCATGAGGTACAACATCCCATGGGGAGGCTAGGTCCAAGACTACGGCGTCCACCTCTTTCTCCTCGATCCCTTCGGTCAGATCTTTATTCTTGAGCTCCACGTAGTCAAGCAACCCTACCCTAGCGAGGTTTTTTCTCGCCACCTCTAACACGTCGCTCCTTACTTCGTAGCTGTAAACTTTACCTGTAGGTTTAACGAAGAAAGCTAAAGCTGAAGCTAGAGCCCCACTCCCTGTCCCTCCCTCGACTACTCTTGAACCGGCTCCTATGCCGAGCCTAAGTATTATCAACGCTATATCCTTATAGTATAGTATCTGTGTCCTCCTCGCTAGCTTAGCTATGTAGTCGTAAATCGTGGGCTTAAGAGCTATGAAAGACACCTTCAAATTACTTTCCACGCTGACCCCGTAAGGCCTGCCTATTAGCTCTCTTAGCTCCACGTAGCCTTTATGCGTGTGAAAGCTCCTATCCTCAACTTTAACTAAGTACCTTCTACGCTCATCGAGGTATAGGAGAACATCATCTCCTTGCTTAATTTCCTCCGTCAACTTACACTCCTCGCCTGAAGTTTAATACGAGCTCTTCCCCTTTTATGCTAGGGGGGTTCTAAACTTGAAGTTTAGAGCTGACGCACGCTTACTTAAGAGCCCTTCAGTTAAGGAAGCCTTGCTTTATGAACAGTTGAGGGGAGGTAAAGTTAGATGTAATACTTGTGCTAGGAGATGTGTAATACCTATCGGGTTTAGAGGTTTTTGTAGGACGAGAGTGAATGTGAATGGGAAGCTCTACACCATAGTTTATGGAGATTTAAATGCCGTGGAGTCTAGACCAATAGAAAGCCTAAGGCCTTTAGGCCTAGGCCTATAAATAAAGCCTTTCTTTCACTTCTGGCCAGGCTCCACGGCCTTAACCTTCTCCACTTGGTCCTGTAATTTATACTGTTTGTGGTGTCAGAACTGGCACCTCAGCAAGGAAGAGCCTAACCCCTATCAACCAAACTATGTGTCTCCTGAAAGGCTCATATTTATGGCTAAGAGGGCTGGCGATGAAGGCCTCTGCATCTCCTTCACTGAGCCCTTAATGCTCTTCGAGTATAGCTTGGAGGTCTTTAAGTTAGCTAGGCAGCAAGGCCTCTACAACACCTACGTGAGTAACGGCTACCTTACCTTGGAAGCTTTACGAGAACTCAAGAAGGCTGGCTTAGATGCCATAAAGATAGATGTTAAAGGAGACCGCGAAGTGTATAGACGTTTCTGTGCAGCCCCAAGCGATGAACCTGTATGGAGTACAGCTAGAGAAGCTAAGAGACTCGGGCTCCACGTAGAAATCGTTAATTTAATGGTTACAGGCGTAAATGACCAAGAGGAGCAGGTAAGGGGGTTGGTTAGGAGACATTTAAAGGAGCTGGGGGCTTACACCCCCCTCCACTTCACTAGGTATTACCCTGCATTCAAGTTTAATGCTCCTCCAACAAGCGTATCGAAGCTTGAAGCTGCTTATAAAGTGGCTAAGGAAGAAGGTTTGCTCTATGTATATTTAGGCAACGTTCCTGGCCATCGTTATGAGAACACCTACTGCCATGAATGCGGACAGCTAATCATTAGGCGGGAAGGTTTCAAGGTATTGGAATGTAGATTGGTTAAGGATAACCGTTGTCCCAGCTGTGGAGCAGCTATCCCCATAGTGGGAAGGTATGTCTCAAAGCCCTGGCGCTTCCTCTAAGTTTTAGAGAGTACAAGGGCTTTAAGCTCCTCTAACATCCTCTCCAGCTTTTCCAAGCGCTTAGCTACCTCATCCAGCCTTTTACCTAAGGAGATAAGGAGCGGTAAGACCTCATTCATCCACGGTGGAGCTAGCGGTGATAGCTGGGGAGGTAAGTTCTCCAATCTACGCCTAATCAGTTCGCTTACATCTTCTCTTGACATCTTAAACGACTAAGGGGAAAGGTGTCTTTTTTACTTTATCAAGGGTTTAATGATGTTTAACGCCCTCGCAAGATCCTTAAACTTTGCAGGTTTCCTCTTGCCTGCCCAGTGAACCTCAAGCAATATCATGCTACAGCCAGCCTCCTTCAGCAGGGAAAGGTCTTTCTTGACGTCAGCTGAGCCTGTGCCTGGCAGGAGGTGGTCTTGGAAGCTGTGGTCTTCAGCTGCGTAGTCGTGAAGGTGACCTACAAGCACCTTACCTTTAAAGGTCTTTACCCACTCCTCTAGGTCTACAGCCTCTTCTTTAAACAGGTCCATACCCCTATGCTCCACGGTCCAGCGGGCATAGGCTACGTGGCCTACGTCAAGACATAGCTTGACTCCTTCTATCTCTACCATCGGCTTAAGCATGCTTGGTACACCAAATAGAGGGTCTGGGTTATTTTCAACCGTGATTTCGATTCCAAGCTGCCTAGCTTTCTCGGCTATGTGTTTAATGGAGCGTACCGCGGCTTCTTCCAGGGCTTTCCTCACTCCTTCAATGGTCCAAGCTTCCCTTGAAGCAACATGAAGGTTAAAGTATAGGGGGCTTAACTTCGATGCGAACTCAAGACACTCATCAAATAGTTTAAGCGCGGCCTCTCTTAGTATTGGTCTTGGGCTAGCTAATGATACGTCTCTCCAAGGAGCATGGATCGCTAGCTCTACTCCGTATTTAGCTTTCGCTTCCTTAATCTCCTCCAACGTCTTCCCTCTGAGTTTTTCGGGCCATGGATAGTCGAGAGAAATTTCCACATAGTCAAAACCGTACTCATTGGCTTTATTTATTGCCTTAACCACTGATCCTGCTCTTGGCCATACTGGTAGTGCTATCAACATTTCATGTCCACCTAGAGCGTGATTAAGCGGTAAATGGTCTCACCGACTCCCAGCTCTTTAGCTATCTCTAAGTGTCTTCGAGGGTTTGTGCCATTTACTTTGGCTAAGAAGTTAGGCGGCTTAGCTTCGTGCCATGAATGTACCGCTGCAGCCTCTATAAGGTCTAAAGCTGCAGCGTCTATTGCTACGGGGTCTAAGGAGGCTAGGACCCCTACATCAGGTATTAGGGGCCTACCGGCTGGAGTCGCGCAGTCGCATAAGGGCGTTACGTCTTGGACGAAGCTTAGTATAGCTATCCTATCTTTAAATTGTTTTAGTACAGCATAGGCTGCGTGTGCCAAGTAGACCTGGAACCTTTCCTTTCCTTCTTCTGGCCAACTCCATGCTCCGTTGGGACAGGTAAAGAGGCAGGTATTGCAATACATGCATTTCGAGGGGTCCCTGACAGCTTTACCATCCTCAACCTTTAATGCTTGAAAGGGACAAGACTCTGCGCAGATACCGCATCCGTCGCATTTTTCAGCGTCGAAGACTAAGCCGCAGGCAGCGTGTTGAGCTGCCTTCGACCTCTTAGTGACGCATCCCATAGCGGCGTGTTTGAGGGCTCCTCCAAAACCTGCTAGGAGGTGTCCTTTAGCGTGTACAATTAGTAGAAGAGAATCAGCCTTTGCTATGGCTGAGGCTATCTCTACTTCATTTAAGCTGCAGCCCTCTATGGATTTATCAATCTTTACTTTGACCCCTGCGTAGCCATTTGGGGCATCCCCCACCACGAAGGGGGCGCCTAGCTTCTCGGTGAAGCCGTGGAGCTCTGCAGTACGGTAACAGTCTTCTACGGTGAACCTATGTTTAGGGTATAGCGTCGTGGTCTCAACGATAAATGGCTCTCCTCCTATCTCCTTTACTAACTCCACAGCTCTATGGACTAAGATTGGTCTTAGGTACGTTATATTTCCTCTTTCACCAATATGGACCTTGACAGCTACTTTACCTTTCAGGGCCTTCGCGAACCCTGCTTTCTCAAAAAGCTCTCTTAGCCCTTCCAATACGTCAGTATCCTTGGAGTAGTCAAGGAAGTAAACTTCGGGGATCAAGGCTAGCCATCCTCATCGCTACAGCTAAAAGTCAACCTAAATATAAACGATTTGAGGTTCACCTGGGTTGAGCTTCGCAGAGCTCATGTCCAAGTCTAAATCTAGAATAATCCTCGCTCTCGACCTGACTGGGCCCTCACTGCTGGATAGAGCCTTAAAGATACTCGATGAAGTTTATCCTTACGTATCAGCCGTCAAGGTGAACCGCCACCTATCAGTGCCTCTGAACATAGAGGAGCTTTCCAAGCTGGTCCATGCTATACATGATCGAGGCCTCCTCGCCATTATGGATTGCAAGATAAACGACGTAGGAAGCACCAATAAAGTGATGGCTGAGCTTTTCTTCCATGCTGGTTTCGATGCTTTAACTGCAAGTCCCTTTACTGGGTGGAAGGAGGGTCTTGAGCCTGTATTCAACCTAGCTAAAGATAATAGTAGAGGAATTCTCGTCCTTGTTTACATGAGCCATGAAGGGGCCTCCGAAAACTACGAGAGGTTAGTGTTGGATAGATCTTCAATATCCTATAAGAGGATGTATGAGATATTTGCTGAGAAGGCCCTACTGTGGAGAGCTGACGGAGCAATAGTGGGCGCTACTCGCCCACGAATCTTGGCTGAAGTAAAACGTCTCTTAAAAGGTAAGATACCGATATACTCGCCCGGCATCATAGTTCAGGGAGGTAGTATTGAGGTTTCATTGAAGGCTGGAGCCGACTACCTGATAGTCGGAAGGGCTATTGTGGAGGCTCCGAATCCGAGCCAAGTCGCCGCTAATCTTAATAGGCTGGTGGAGGAGACGCTAGCCCGCTTACGTGGAGGGTGACTTATGGAGAAGGTGGAACGCTCATCTCTCATAGATATCAGGTCTTTCGAGGGAGGGCAGGCTCATCACCACTTCCTCACCGAGGCTTTAAAGCAGAGGTTAGAGATCATAAAACACCTTACAGCTCGAGACGTTGAGGAAGTGGCGAAGGAGCTGGGAGCTCATTTAGTGGACCTTAAAATAGACGACGCTACGGAGTGGGCATTAAAGATCTCTCCCTTCCGAGGATTCGATATCTTTTTCGTCCTCCAACGATACTCACCTGAATTTGAAGATAGGCTTCTAGCCTTCTACAATAGGGAAGCTCCTAGCATAGGTGTGCCAGCTGAAGACGCCTCCGATTTTACCGTGCTTTATGCTAATGCTATCATATATGCTGCTAAGAGAGTGTTGGATAAGGAGCTTCCTAGGCTTTCAAGATACCTATAAGGGGGTGTCTAAATGGATCTAGTGGTATGCGTTAAAAGAGTAGCTGAACACGCTGAAGCCGAGTTTGAGGTTGATGAAACAGGGAAGAAACTAAAGGTAAAAGGAGCAGCCTACGACATAAATGAATGGGATGATTATGCGTTAGAGGAAGCCTTAAGGCTCAAGGAGGCCTTGGGGGGTAGATTAACAGCAGTAACCGTGGGTGACGAGGATAGCGAAGAAGTATTGAGGAAATGTTTGGCGAAAGGAGCTGACGAAGCGATTAGGGTAGATGTTCCAACTGAAGAAATGGACGCCTACGCAGTGGCGAAGGTGTTACACCGTGTTCTGAAGAAGCTCAACTTTGACCTCGTCTTGATGGGTGCTCAAGCCTCTGACGATGGTTATGCTCAGGTAGGCCCCATATTAGCTTTCCTCTTAGGGGTTCCTCACGCCACTTTGGTTAAGAAAGTGGAGGTTTTAGAAGAATGGATTAGGGTGCATAGAGAGCTTGAAGGTGGAGCTGAGGAGGTAGTTGAATTACGTGTTCCAGCTTTACTCACGATACAGACAGGCATCAATGAGCCCAGGTACGTATCCATTATGGGTCTTAGAAGAGCCTCTAAAAAACCATTAAAGGTCCTATCGCCAGGAGAGCTCGAACTGACTTCTGAAGACGTGGGCAGGGAAGGGTCTTGGGCTAGGCTAGTACGATATGAGATCCCACGCGTTGAAAAACGGGCCTTAATCATTGAAGGCCCCGCTGAGAAGGCTGCTTCATTCATCTTTAACCTATTGAAGGAGAGGGGGGTCACGGCTTGAACCCTGAGCTACTGGCACTAGCTGAGCATAGAGAAGGTGAGCTTAGAGAGGTCACCTTTGAATTAGCGGGGCTAGCGAGAAAACTTGAACTTAAAGCCACCTGTGTTCTACTAGGTTTCAAGGCTCAATCCATGGCTGAGAAGCTGGCATCATACTTTGATGAGGTGTTTTACGTAGAACACGACCTCCTCAAGCATTTCAACTCTGACCTCTATCAACCTCTTCTAGCTAAGTTGACGAAGGAGCGTAGACCTAAGCTGGTAGCTATGGGTCACACCTCCATAGGCATGGAGCTGGCCCCCAGTTTAGCTGCTGAGCTAGGCTGTCCTCTGATAACCGACGTTCTGGACGTTCAACTTAATGGAGAGAAGCTGTTAGCTAGGAGGCAGATATATGGGGGTAAGGTGGAGGCTTTAATGGAGCTTAAGGAGTCTCCATGCCATATGATCACTATGAGGCCAGGAGTGTTACGCCAGCCTGAACCTAAAGGTCAAGGCAAAGTAACCAAAGTTGACATGGAGTTAAAGGAGTCGCTGCGTAAAAAAGTTGTAGGCTACGTAGAGCCTCCGGTAGCCGAGGTTGACATAACTAAAGCTGACGTCATAGTTAGCATAGGTCGAGGCATCAGGGATGCAGGCAACATACCTGCTGTCGAAGAGTTAGCTCGCATGTTGGGTGGAGTACTAGCTTGTTCTAGGCCAGTAGTGGATAAAGGATGGCTTCCTAAGGATAGACAAGTCGGTAATTCAGGTAAGACCGTGAAGCCTAAACTTTACCTAGCGCTCGGCATTAGCGGGGCTTTTCAGCACGTGGTAGGAATGAAAAACTCTGACCTAATCATAGCAGTGAACAAGGACCCTAATGCACCGATTTTTAATGTGGCCCACTACGGCATAGTGGACGACCTAATGAAGGTGGTAGAGGCCTTAAAGAACCTGCTTAAGGCTAGGAGCTAGGAAGAGCTTGTGCCAATAGTTCAGCTACATCCATGACTCTAAGTTTATCTTCTAACCCAGCCGTCTTCACCCCGTCCTCTAGGTTAGCTAAGCAGAAGGGACAAGCAGTAGCGAGGATAGATGCTCCTGTAGAGGATGCTTCGACTACTCTAACTTCAGCTAATCTTCTGCCAGGTGGTCCTTCAAACCACATCCTTCCTCCACCCCCTTCACAGCATAGACTCCTCGACCTGGAACGCTCCATCTCAACAAGTTTGACCCCGCGTATAGCTTTCAGAAGCTTACGTGGCTCCTCGTATACTCCGCTACGTCTACCTAAGTAACATGGGTCATGGTAGGTGACCACCACGTCAGCTAAGCCCTTGAGCTTAAGTAAACCCTCGTCTAAGAGGCGGGCTAAGAATTGCGTATAATGAAGCACCTCAGCCTTAAGCCCAAGATACCTGTTCTTAAAGGCATAGTAGCAATGGGGGGAAGTGGTAATGATTGTTTCTACGCCTTCTCCCATGTTTGCTTTATTCGTTTCCATGAGTTCCTCGAAAAGCCCAAGTTCACCTATATTGTATACCTCATTTCCGCAGCAGACCTCGTCCTCGCCCAGAAACGCTGGTTCAACGCCGGCGGCTTTAAGTACCTTGACCAGGGCTCTAGCAGCTTCTTGAGCCCTAGGGTCATAGGCTGATGCGCAACAAGTGAATAAGAGAATCTTGGAATCTTCGAGCTCTAAAAGCCTCTTGATACCTAGGCCTGAGGCCCACTCCCCACGTTTAACCCTACTCTTACCCCAAGGGTTACCTTGTTTGAATGTGTTTTCAAGGCTGTCTCTAAGTGTAGGCGGTATTTTTCCGGCCTCCACACGCTCCGACCTTAACTCAATGATAAGGTCGAGGGGCTTAGTACCTCGAGGACACCTGTAAACGCATAGGTAACAGGTTGTACAGTCCCATAGTTCATCGCCTACCTCAAGGCTTTTAGTCATAAGTGACGCTGTTATTCGCCTAACGTTGAGCGTAGACCTCGTACTTAAAGGACAGCTACCTACACATACTCCGCACTGCATGCAGGCTAATAATTCATGCCTGCTTAACGCCTCCAACTTCATCGCGCCTCCATTGCTCTACTTAGCCTAACTCTTTCCTCAGCCCCTAAGGGACCTAGGTCCCTGACCATGGAGGTATGCGTGCGCAGTATGTCGGCTATCTTTCTATAGGCAGGTAACTCGATAAGGCTATAGTAGACCCGCGTCGACTCCACGCCAGCTTCCTCTAGGCTAGCGAGGGCTTCTTCAAACCTCCATCTGAATGCTTCATCCACCCATTTCTGCCCCTCTATAACCACTATTCCATCGGCTCCAAGCATGAAGGCTTTGAGAAGTAAGTCTCTTCCTAAGATAGCTGAGGAAGGTATAGCTATTGGCAAGGTTTCAGCAGGATAATTAACTCTGTCTAAGCCTAAGAAGTCAAGCCCTGTGTAGGCAATGTTCTTTTCCACGAAAGCGACGATAACTACATCGCCTTCTCTCTTTTCAGCTAGCAATCCTTTAAGTTGAGCTTCTAGCTGTCTACGCGTATAGTTCTTGAAGTCTATGGCGCTTTTCGGGCAAGCTGGGATGCAGGCGCCACACCCTATACATGAGACCACCTTAACCGCTGCTTTTCCTTCCTTCAACTCTATCGCAGCAATAGGGCAAACCTCCATACAAGCGCCACATCCATCGCATTGCTCCCAGTAAACCCATGGTTTTTCTGGACTTGAGATCACAACCCCTCTCCTGAGAAAGGTATCTACGCGAGACGAGGCAGCCAAGGCATCAGCAACGCTATCTCGTACATCTCTAGGTCCTAAAGCACAGCCACAAGCATAGATGCCGGCTCTAAGTAGATCAACTGGACCCAGTTTCGGGTGTTTCTCCTGTATGAAGCCATCCTCACCTATAGGCAGTGATACTTTATCAGCTAGTTGACGTAGTCCTGAAGGTGGGATCATGGGAGTAGCCAGAGCCACTAAGTCGAATTCCTCCTCCATCACTTTTCCGAGTAGTGTGTTTTCAGCTCTTACAAGGAGACCATGTTCTCCACGCCTAATCTCAGCTACCCTACCCCTCACGAATACTACGCCACTCTCTTGAGCCTTAACGTAGAGCTCCTCATAGCCTTTCCCTGCAGCTCTAATATCAGTATAAAATATCCATACTTCAACTCCAAACTGTTCTCTGAGCAGTACGGCCTGCTTTAATGAGTACATGCAACATACCTTGCTGCAGTAAGGCACGTATCTATTCCTATCCCTAGAGCCGGCACATAGCACAATGGCTATTTTCTTAACCTCGCTCTGGTCGCTAAATTTCCTTAATAACCCCTTTGTTGGGCCGAAGAGGGAAGTCAAGCGTTCAAGCTCCATCATAGTTATTACGTCAGGGTACTGGCCATAGCCATAATCCTCGAGAAGCTTAGCGTCGAGGAGCTCATAGCCTACCGCTACCACGACCCCTCCAACCTTAAGCTCCAGCTGGCTTTCTTCTTCGTCTAGTCGTATAGCGTCACGTGGACACTTCTCTATACAGGCGCCGCAGCGAGTACAGGCAGAGAAGTCGATGACATAAGCATAAGGTACTGCTTGAGGAAAGGGTACATAGATAGCTTTCCTCTTGCTTCTATTTTCATTGTATTCATCGTCAACCTCAACGGGACAAGCTTTACTACATATACCGCAACCAGCACACTTGGATACGTCCACTCCTCGAGGTTTAACTTTCACCTTAACCGTATAGTTACCCGGATATCCTTCGATATTTTCAACTTCGCTTAACGTGAGCAGCGTTATGTTAGGGTGTCTACTCACCTCAGCCATCTTAGGTGTTAGTATGCACTGCGCACAGTCGAGGGTGGGGAAGACCTTAGTCAACTTGGCCATGTTTCCTCCTATCGATGGGCCCTTCTCGACCAAGTAGACTTTATAGCCCTTGTCGGCGAGCTCTAGAGAACAGGTTATCCCAGCTATACCTCCTCCGATCACGAGCACTTCCTTTCTACAAGGCTCCTCCATGGGTTCGAGAGGCTCGAGCTCCAGGCATCTTTCATAGCCTCCCTTAAGTAGCCTTAGAGCTTTCTTCGTAGCGGCCTCTTTATCGTCAGCGTGGACCCATGAACATTGTTCCCTTATATTGACGAACTCTAACATGTAAGGGTTAAGGCCTGCCCTGCGCATAGCGTCATGAAAAGTGGAGAGATGCATCCTAGGCGTACAACAAGCTACAACTACTCTATCGAGGCCACGTGACTTAATAGCTTCTACAAGCCTATCTTGAGAAGGCTTGGAGCATAGATAATCTTCGACCCTCGCAACAACTACGTAACTCCACTTAGAAGCCTTCTCCCGCAAATGATCGCAATCGACAGTATCGCTTATGTTACCTCCACATCTACATATAAATACGCCCACCTTCGGTTGGGGCAAGGAAACCCTTCACGCGGTAGAGTGTTAAGATTATTTAAGCGATTGGGCGTTTTGCTGAGTACGTCACTAAACGTGAAATGGCTGAGACCGCTAAATCTACTGTTGGATAGACGGGCACTTTAACTTCCAGCAGTTTTCTTCCAGCTTTCTGATAGTCTTCGTAGAATAGTCTCGGTTGCATGACCACGAATATCGGTTTACCGTAGCGTTGCTTAACGCGGCATACCACGTCGGTAAGCTCATGGAAGCGTTGTGCTCCTCGGTATAATGAAGGCCACTCCATGCTTTGAAGAATTAGGAGCCCATCAATGTTAGGGTCTTCTATCAGGAAAGATAGTATCTCTAAGTAGGTTTCTGGGTCCAGGGCAGCTAATTGAATATCCACAGGGTTTCTTATGCTGGACCCGTACCTAGGAACTATTTTTTCAAGCTTCTTCAAGGTCTCTCCAGAGGGTCTAGGGAGGCTTAAGCCATGCTTACTACAGGCGTCAGCTGTTGATACGGCCTCCCCTCCACTTATTGAAACGACTGCCAGCCTTCCCCCGCTAATTTTTGGGATTAATGAGAATGTGAGGGACGTGTAGGCGGTGTCTTCTAGGCTATAAGCCTGGATGGCTTGACCCTGCTTTAAGGCTACTCTCCACAGGGTCCAAGACCCTGCCATAGCTAACGTATGAGTCGATACCGCCTCTGCCCCTTCCTCCGTCACCCCTCCTTTCCATACAATAACTGGTTTCTTGGCCGTGGTTTTCTTTAGAGAGCTTATGAGCTGTCTTCCGTCCTTAACTCCTTCCACGTAGGTTGCTATCACGTGGGTCTCAGGGTCTTCGCCGAAGGCCTCGATTAGCTCAGGTAAGTCTACATCAACCGCATTGCCATAACTTACAATAGCACTAAACTTAAGTCCTATAGATGCTCCTAGCCACCCCATGGCTGCAGCGTGTCCCCCGCTCTGAGCCAGAAAGGCTACATTTCCAGCTTCCTTAGGGAAGCCGTGGGCAAAGCATAGTCCAGAGCTAGGCCTGTAGATGCCTAAGCAATTTGGTCCTATCACCCTAAACTTCCAGCGTTTAACTGCCTCAACTATAGCTCTACTTATTCCCCTATCACCCGTCGGTGAGAGGATGTCGGAGTCAGAGGTGAAGATAATGATGGCTTTCACACCTTTAACGCCACACTCTTCCAATACCTCTGCTACTGCTTCTCTAGGCACGGCTATGAACGCTAAGTCTACTGCTTCCTCTATCTCGCTTACCTTATGGTATACCTTGAACCCCAAGATCTCGCTTTCCTTTGGATTTACGAGGTAGAGGCGGCCATGATAACCATACTCGAGGAGGGTTCTAACGTAGTGGTTGATGTAATCGTCTTCTCTTTTAGATACTCCGATTATAGCCATGGAGCGGGGCGATAGAAACAAGCTCCAGGGTGCCTTACCCAATGTTCTTTCCTCCTCTGCGAGGTAGGATGAAAGCTTTTTATAGGCTCAGTTATTTTATAGCTATAAAATATTATGTGGTGGTGGATATGGGCAAGATAAGAGTAGCAGTAGCAGGTGTAGGTAACTGCTGCTCTGCCCTTATCCAAGGCATATATTACTATAGGGGTGCTCCTGACGACTCAGATATACCGGGACTCCTCTACCCTAACTTTGGAGGCTACAGGGTCGAGGATATAGAGTTCGTGGCTGCTTTTGACGTAAACGCGGAGAAGGTAGGCAAAGACCTCTCTGAAGCTATCTTCGCTTACCCCAATAACACCAGAAGGTTCGCAGAAGTCCCTCGGCTAGGAGTCACTGTCATGAATGCTCCGGTAATGGATGGAATAGGCAGGTATCTGAAGGATATAATTAAGCTATCCGATGAACCGCCTGCCGACGTGGCTCAAGTGCTTAAGGACACCAAAGCTGACATCTTGGTAAACTACCTTCCCGTGGGCTCTGAAGAAGCAGTCAGATGGTATGCTGCGCAAGCGCTCGAAGCAGGATGTGCTTTCGTTAACTGCATGCCGGTGTTCATAGCTTCCGACCCAGTGTGGGCTAAGAAATTCGAGGATCGAAGAATTCCTGTGGCAGGCGACGATATACAAAGCCAGCTAGGAGCTACGGTCTTGCATAAAACCATAGTCAAGCTCTTAGAGGAGCGCGGTGTTAGGATCGAAGAAACCTACCAGCTCAACGTAGGTGGCGATACAGACTTCCTTAACATGTTAGAGCGTGAGCGTCTAGCCTCTAAGGAAGTCAGCAAGACTATGGCGGTTCAGAAGATGGCTGGCCATGAGTTCCCTGTGAAAATAGGGCCTAGTGACTACATACCGTTTCTAGAGAATAGAAAGATATGCTACATATGGATTAGAGGGAAACACTTCGGCGATACCCCCATTAGCATCGACGTAAAGCTCTCAGTGTGGGATGCTCCAAACTCAGCGGGTGTGGTCATAGATGTGATAAGAGCAGTGAAGATAGCTTTGGACAGAGGCGTGGGTGGTCCCTTAACCAGCATTTCAGCCTGGGGCTTTAAGCACCCGCCAGTACATGCCCCAGCCTCCGTCGCTAGGCAATGGGTAGAGGAGTTCATAAAAGGAGCAAGAGAACGATAGTAAAACTACTCAGAAATAGGGCCTTCCACCACTATGCCCTCTCCTCTAACGATCCTAAACTTATAAAGCACTGGATCAACAGCAGTCCACCTCATTTTTCTTACACATAAGGTTCTATAAACTTCATTACCTTTTCTAAGTATCCCTAACGTTATGATGCCTGAGGCCAAGAATTCCTCTACGCCGAATCTACTCAAAGTATTTGACCCTGTAGGTACCTCTGAGACGATCAATGTTGTACATCCAAGCTCGCGCTCGATTGCCAGCACCAACTCTCTAATATACTCCCTTGTAAAGGGGAGGTCTTCCTCCTTTGTTAGTAGAGGAGCTATAGGGTCTATGACCAGCCTAGTAGCTCCTATCCTCATCATCTCCTGTCTAATACCTACGATGACTGAACCGACAGCTGCCTCAATATACTTCTTCTTAAACTTCTCGGCAAAGCCTGGTACTATCTGAGTTATAGACAAAAGGTTCTTCTCAAGCAGACTGCTTACATCCCAGCCGAAGCCTTCAGCTCCCCGAATCACGTTTTCCCTATCCTCATCAATGGCCATGTAAATACCTCTCTCCCCTATCTTCACTCCATGGAGGAGAAACTGAAGGGAGAATATGGTTTTTCCAGTTCCCGTCTCGCCCGCGATGAGGTGGGTTCTACTTTTCAATAGTCCTCCTTCAATGAGTTCGTCGAGCCCAGGTATACCTGTAGGGGTACGTTGAATAGTTCTCGTAGGAGTTATCAAAACTAAACCTCCTCTAATCTAAGCTCTCTAGACTTTGCTCCTCGAATAGTCCATAACTCTCTTTGAAGTAGATCACGTATAGCTATCCTTATAGCTTCGCTTCTAGAAGGAAATAGCCCAGCCTCAATGAGTCTATTAAGTTCTTCAAGATAAGCTTTAGGTACTTTAACTGTTATCACCCTCAACATTAACCCTCCTCTGATCTAGACACTTTGTAAAAACCTTTAAACAATCTCTTTATAAAGGTAGTGTTTTTCAACACCTTCCCTTACAATTATTAAAAGGTTCGTTCTATGAAGAAGTCTGCGAGCTCCTCGAAGAAGGCCATGGAATGCTTCGTTAAGCTAGGTTCAGCTTCTCTCAGCTTCTCTTTGGCCAGCTTCACGAGATCTTGAGCGAGTTGACGGGCGTAGCTCAAAGCTCCTGTACTTTCCACGATGTTCCTAGCCTCCTCAACTTCTTCTCTTGTAAGGTCTGCTTTACCTAATAGCTTTCTGAGCCTGTTTCTATTTGTTTCATCGGCTAGCTCCAGAGCCTTAATGACGAGTAGCGTCATCTTACCTTCTCTAATATCACTTCCTACGGGTTTCCCTATTTCTTCTTCTTCGCCAAAGAGGCCTATGATGTCGTCCTGGATCTGGAAGCCCTGAGCTGAAAGAACAGCGTAGCTGCTTAAGGCTTTTAATTGGCTATCAGTGGCTCCACCTAGTGTCGCACCTATCAAAATGGCTTTCTCGAAGAGAGCTGCAGTCTTCAACCTAACCATTTCTAGGTACTCCTTCTCCTCAACTTGTTCACTTAAGGGTAGATAAGTATCTAGGAGTACGCCGTCTATGAGTTGCTGGTAGGCCTCAACATAGAGCTTAAGCGCCTTAACTAACAGTTTCTCATCAAATCTTGCATAGGCTAGGGCCTTAAACCCTAGGTTAAATAAGATATCTCCTCCAAGTATCCCCAGGCTTAAGCCGAAATGCTCTGAGTCTCCTGAGGCTTTAACCGCTCTATGCCAATCTCTATACTTGGCATGGAAGGTTGGTCCTCCTCTCCTAAGTTCGTCTCTATCGATTATGTCGTCGTGTATGAGACTTGAGTTGTGGAGTAGCTCAACGCATATGGAGGCGTCTATCGATGCCTGTTCGTCACTGCCTCCTACACCTCTATAAGCCATTACTAGGGCGATGGGTCTAAGCCTCTTCCCTCCTCTAAGGAGGTACTCCTTTAAGTTAGCGTAGTACTCTTCATGAAACCTGCTTAGCTCTCTCGCCTGTGCAAGCTCCTTTCTTAAGAACCTCTCCAATGCTTCTTCAACTTTTGGGCTGTAGAGAGCTATGGTTTCCTTAAGCAAAGCTTTCACCGAGAAAACCGTTAAACCTTATACGCTAAAAAGCCTAGCTGGGGGCCGAGTTTTGAGTAAAGTGGAGGTTTACGGGCTTAAGGTTAAGGAGGAGATTAAACCTGGCTTCGACCTAGCTGAGGCCATAGTTAGAGAAGCTGAGCGCCAAGCTGGAGGTTTAAAGGACGGCGACGTTGTGGTAGTAACCTCTAAGGTTGTATCTAAAGCTGAAGGTAGACTGGCCTCGTTAAATACGGTTAAGCCCTCACCCTTCGCTGAAAGGTTAGCTGCTTCTCTAGGCAAACCTGCTGAAGTGGTCGAGCTTGTTTTACGTGAAGCTTCACGTATTGTCAGGATGGGCAAGCGGGTCTTGATCACTGAGGATTTAAGAGGATGGATAAGCGCTAATTCAGGTGTAGATGTATCTAATGCCCCACCTGGCTACGCTATTCTTCTTCCAATAGACCCAGACGCTTCTGCGAGAAAACTTAGAGACGCCTTGTCAAAAGCTACTGGTAAGGAAGTGGCGGTCATAGTATCTGATACGCAGGGTAGACCCTTCAGGAAAGGACAGGTGGATGTAGCAGTGGGTCTGGCTGGGCTAAAACCGATATGGGATAGGAAGGGGGAGAAGGATCTTTACGGGTATTCCTTAAGGATAAAGGAGATAGCTTTAGCTGACGAGCTGGCTTCTGCGGCCGAGCTGGTGATTGGTCAGGCGGCTGAAGCCACACCTGTTGCTATCATAAGAGGGGTTAGCTATGAGAAGGACGAGAAAGCCGAGGCGAAAGACCTTCAAAGACCTAGGCCTGAGGATCTTTTCGCTTAAAGGAGTCGGAGGTAAACTATTTATTTTACCCTAACAAGAGGGGTAGCGCTGCGAACAAGGAGGTAAACAACATGAGCAAGGAGGCAGAGGCTTCAAAGAAGGAGAAGGCCGCCAGGCCCATAGGAGAGAACGTAGTCCTGGTGGGGAACAAGCCAACCATGAACTATGTGCTGGCCACAGTCATTCAGTTCAACCAGGGAGCCGACAAGGTGATAGTTAAGGCTAGAGGGAGAGCTATATCCAAGGCGGTCGACACTGCTCAGATCGTTCAACTACGATTCTTACAGGACCAGGTAGAGGTCAAGGACGTCAAGATAGGCACTGAGAGAGTTGGCGAGTACGGGCAAGAGAGAAACGTGTCTACCATCGAGATCCTGCTAGCCAGGAAGTAGGCGGCCTCAACGCTACATCATTTTTCCCTCTTTATAGTTCTCTGAACCCTAAGTTTAGGAGCTCCGCTATCTCCCTTAGCTCTTCCATAACATCACCATAAACCATCAATAAGTGCCCTCCTACTAATCTACTTAACAGCTCAACTGGCTCCTCCACCTCCACCTCTGCTTGGGTCCTGCAGAACCCTTCCTTCTTCAGGAATGACGCCTTCATGTAACCTTTGAAAGCTACTATCTCCTTCAATCCTTTATCTACATTAAAAAGCGTGACAGCCCCTCTTTTCAACTCCACATCCAGACCTGCTGGAAGCCCGCTTTCAAAATGTGGAAGGACGTCTATCCGTCTCTCGGCCATGGAGGCTGGCGCTGTACAGTGTGCTATTAGCAAAGTCCTACCGGTGTATGATGAGACGTTGGACATGAAGAACTCTCTCTTAAGTAGTTTACGTGTCAAGACGCTTGCAGCTATGGACTGAATTTCTCCTTCACATACAGCTACGTAGCCTTCATCGCTTAATAAAGACATAGTAAGGCAGGGCGTGGAGCCTATCTTGCTCAGTAAATTGAAGCAGTTGAAGGTGAAGCCGTCGGCCCCTCTAGCTTCAAGTAGACTTTTGGTAGCCAAATACAACCTGATAGCCTTTGTTAAGCTCGTGTCTTTTATTGCCATCGAGGCTCTCAACCGTTTCTCCATCGTCTCCACCTCCTCTTCACCTACCTTTATGATGGCTTCCTCCAAGTCCTTGTATGGTACTTCCTCGATTTCCACGTTAAACATCTCGGCGAGTCTTTCTGGACTGGCTTCTTTAAGGTCAGCTCTCGCTGCCAGTCCCCCGAAGGATAGAATCTTAGCTTTACTTTCTTCTCTGAGGGATTTAGCTTTCTCCAAGAATCTTCTGACTTCTTCTGCGTAGCCCTCTCTAACCATTACTATCTTTGCCATGGCTTGCTCCCTCAAGAGAGCATTGGCTTCAAGAGCTGAAGGGAGGGCGTTATGGCGGGGCGATGCTATGAAAATTAAAGGCTTAGCTATATCTTGCAGGATTTTCGCAGCTGATTTAGAAGTCCCTCCCGTTAGAAACACTATTATGGTCCCATGTACTCTTTTGCTGAGCTTTACTTCTCGGTAATGGGGTTGACCTACGATGAGGTGTTCATGGAACTCTAAGCCTACGTCTCTCAATTTTTCTAGGCATTGTTCAAGATCTCTTCTCCACTCCTCCTCTGGATGAATTGGTGACGCAAAGGCCACTAAGTTTGTTCTCAAGTATCCCCCCAGCAAGCCTATTATCCCTCTAGGACTTAACTATTGAGCTCGGAGGTATTCTTGATACCTATCAACGTACCTATAATGGGAGAAGAGGAAGTTCAAGCGGTAAGGGAGGTTCTAGAGTCTGGCAGGCTAACTGAATGGAGACCTGAAGGAGGACCTGCTGCAAGAAGGTTTGAGGAAGCTTTCGCCTCTTATATTGGAGTTAAACATGCTATCGCTGTAAACTCAGGTACAGCTGCGTTACATGCAGCTCTTCTTGCAATTGGTGTTGGTAAAGGAGATGAGGTGATAGTGCCAGCCTTTACTTTCGTAGCTACAGCTAACGCTGTATTACTGACTGGTGCGAAGCCGGTAATAGTGGATATAGACCTAGACACTTATAATATTAGCTTGGAAGCGGTTAGGAAGGCGCTTACAAAGAGGACTAAAGCCGTGATACCCGTACACCTTTACGGCTTGCCTGTCGATATGGACCCTGTTATGGAGTTGGCTGAGGAGAAGGGCCTCTACGTTATCGAGGATGCGGCTCAAGCTCATGGAGCTGAGTATAAGGGACGTAAAGTAGGTGGATTAGGCCACTTGGCTTGTTTTTCTTTCTATTCAAGCAAGGTGATAACCACGGGGGAGGGTGGAATGGTGACGACTAACGATGACGAACTAGCAGATAGGTTAAGGTCCATAAGGACACATGGACAAAGGAAGGGTTACGATACCGAGAGGCTCGGACATAATTATAGGATGCCAGAAGTTCAAGCAGCGATAGGCTTGGTGCAGCTTAATAGAATTGAAAATTTCCTCCGCTCAAGGAGGAGGAACGCTGAGATCCTGTCGGAGGGGCTTTCAGGCCTTGAGGGTACTCATTTGCCCATAGAGCCTCGAGGATTCAAGCACTGCTGGTATCTATACACGGTACGTGTGGAGGATCAAAAGAAGAGAGATAAGGTGGTGAGAGAGCTAAATAAGGTAGGAATAGGGGCCGCTGTATATTACAGGACGCCTATACATCGCACTCCCCTACACCTGAAGGTAGCTAGGAAGGTACGACCAGTTAACGCGGAGTTAGCTTCGCGAACAGTGTTTCAATTACCAGTTCATCCAAAGGTCACCGAGGAACAAGCTAAATGGATAGCTAATGAGACGGTTAAGCTTCTTAGGAGGAAATTGGCTGAGTGAGACGCATAACATCGGGAAGACTGATCCAGGCGGCCTCAAGCAGATATAAACCCATAAGGCTAGTAATGGACCTTTGGCTGCCGGGCATGGATGCTTCAAGTAAACTGATTGAAGCTTTGAAGGGTAAAGCAAACAACGGAGACATACTGGTAGTTTCGGAGAAGGCACTATCAGTATCTAAAGGCCTGGTTGTTGATGAAGCTTCCATAAAGCCCTCTATTCTCTCCATGGTGATTACCCTCCTATTGATGAGGATTGTATGGGGGTACCTTCTAGGCCCTTTATGTAGACTTAAGCCTTATACCTTAGAGTGGCTTAGAGCCTACCCTCTAAGGGAAGGTTCTCGTCATAAACAGCTTGCCGCGAAGCTGGGAGGTTTACTAGAGGTTCTTAAACCCTCGTCAGAGGCTGGAGTGGATGCAAGTAACTTACCAGGTAGCCTTGTAGCTCTTCCTCTTTTCAACCCTTTAAGAGAGGCGGAAGAGTTGAGGTCTAAGATAAAGAAGTGTTTAGGTATAAATGTGACGGTAATGATCTCGGATAGCGATAGGCTCTATATACATCGTTCCTCAGGTTTTGCGTTGACAAGTCGCCGTTCAGCCTTGAAGAGATCTCTTTATCTAGGTTTCTTAGCCTACATTATCGGCAGGACATTTAGAGGGAAATTTGCGCCATTTGCTACCCCATTGGCCGTGGTTGGGGAGCAGCTTGATAGTTTCATGTTACTTGGCTTGACAGAGCTAGCTGATAGGCTTAGGGGCTCTGGTGCTGGAAGAACTGTGTTTGAGATGGCTGAGAGGTTTGAAGTAGGTTTAGAGGAAGTTACTTGGAGGATGTTAAGTTCGATTAAACATTGCCCTGCGGTCCTGTTTAAGCCTCGTTGATTAATGAAGCCTCGCTGCGGAGCGGTATGGTCATTACCTCTACCTGTTCTATACCTCTAAGCGTAGATAGTTTGCCTGTAAGTTCCTTTATGCGCTCTCCTTTCCCTTTAATTACGAGTATCTCTAAGCAATTTTCCTCCTCGAGGTGCATGTGTACCTCGGTGGCTATGACGTCATCGAACTCGTGCTTAAGTACATCCAACACGTCTGCCTTCACTTTTCCTTTAAGGTAGGTGAACATCAAAGTGGCTATGAAGGAACCCTTAAGGTCTGTTAGCCACTTACGCTTTGAAAGAAAGCTTCTAAGAGAAGCTCGAACTACTTCTGATCGGCTAGAATATCCTTCATCCTCAACGACCCTATCCAGCTCCCATAGTAAGCTATCCGGTAAGGCTAAACTTATGATCGCCACCTTCAACCCCTTTAAGCGTCTCTAACTCCCTCATCGGTTATCATGAAGACGACCTCTCCTTCAGGAAGATAAGGTGAATCCACCAACCTAGCTATACGCTTCTCCCCCTTAGATTTCCTAAGGTAAACTCTTGCACCTGGAGCATGAGCGAGTATATGTCCTCCTACAGCTGCTGTAGGGTCGCCGAAGAACATGTCGGGCCTTGCCATCACCTGGTTGGTCGCCACTACGCACAGCTCATATGCATCTGCTAATCTAGAAAGCTCGTGAAGGTGGCGGTTAAGCTTCTGTTGCCTAGCTGCTAGGGCTTCCCTGCCAGGGTATTCAGCTCTAAAGTGACCTGTAATGCTGTCTATGACGAGGAGCTTTACGTTTTGTTCTGGCACAAGCTCCTTAGCTTTCTCCACCAACAACATTTGGTGATCGGTGTTGAAGGCTCTGGCCACGATTATGTTCTTAAGAGCTTGTTGAGGATCCAGGTTCAAGGCCCTTGCCATTGCTATTATCCTTTCCGGCCTAAACGTGCCTTCAGAGTCGATGTAAAGGGCTTTTCCTTCAAGTCCTCCCGCCTCGCGAGGTAGTTGTACGTTAACACATAGTTGATGGCAGAGCTGGGTTTTACCTGTCCCAAATTCTCCATAAAACTCGGTTATGGTTTGAGTTTCAACACCACCACCAAGTAGCTTGTCCAGATTCTTGCTACCTGTAGTAAGCTTAGCTACCTTGAGCCTTCTGGCGTAGATTTCATCCGCGGTCTTAAAGCCGATATCGAGAGCCTCCCTAGCTGCAGCTATGATTTTCTGAGCAGCGGCTACTGAAAGACCGGTTACTGCACTAAGTTCTTGAGGTGAAGCGACAGCTATGGCTTCGAACGTTTTAAACCCGGCTTCCAATAGCTTCTCTGCCGTGGCGGGGCCTACACCTGGTAGGTCGGTTAAATCTCTAGGTCTTGAAGGTTTGCTCAACTTACACACCTTGAGGTATTGCCTCAAAATAAGTTAGCTTAGACCGAGATAAATACTTCTTTTCAGCCAGGGCTATCTTTCCACTAAACGATGTAGCTTTTAGCAACTCTGGGGGCAGACCATCTCCTTCGTCCTTTAAACCGGAAGAATTTACCTCTCTTTTCTATGGCATCTCTCGTAAGCAACCTATTGAGAGCTGACGCCACTAGGTCTAAGTTGTCGCCTACCTTAACCGCTATGAAGCGCATGGTGGCACCCCTCTTCCTTGATCTTAAGAACTGGAGGATTCTTTCTTCTACGTCGTTCTCTAAGCCTCCTGCACTATTAATAGCGGCTTCTTTCCTCATTTTCGTCACCGTTCAAGAATAGTTCCTTCGACCTTTTAACGCTCAGAGTTTAAACTAAGTAATAATGCTCCAGAGATTAGCTCTAGCATCTCTGGAGGTTTTTCCATCTTTAAATCTACATAAATGTCGGAGTTTGATGCTTAACTCCTTTAAGCAGGCCACCTCAGCCTTCCAGTATTCAGTAGTTCAACAAGTGCTTGTTCAAGCATAGAAGCTGGAGCATCGAGAAGCCCTACTTGGCCTTCCTTAATTACTATGAGCCCTTGACTATGTAGAGCATAAAGGTCCTCAACCACTTCGTCGCTCGGCTTAACCTCATATTCCTCGCAGATTAGACGGTAATCCTTCATTAAAGCCTCAAAGGAGGCGTAGGCCTGCTCCACTCTTTTAAAGTATCGAGCTACGGCTAGAAGTAGTAATCTTTGATGTAGACTCAAAGCATAAAGCTCCTCTCTCCTTATCTCGGGATGGATCTCAGCCTTAGCTTTCCTAACATGTTCGAGCAGTACTTGATCTAAACCCTCCACGTCAGCATATTTTCCTGCTCTCCAAGCTAGTTCTAGGGCATAACGAGCATCCCCCCAAGGAGACGCTAAGTCAGCTATCATCCGAATTACCTCGCGGCTAACAGCATTAGGCTGAAAAGCTTCCTCAACGCGCTCGCTTACTATATCGTAGAGCTCCTCCATACCATACTTATTGAACCTCACAATGCTGGCCTTGAAGGTGCTTTGAGAAGCCTTATCGAGGGATTCCAAAAAACTTTCATCCCTTGAGATGAGTATTAGGTGAAGCCTCTTAGCCCCCCTAAACTGTTCATGGATTCTCGATAGGTCGTAAACAACATCCTTCACCTGTCTAGCCATGAGGTAATGGGCTTCGTCAAGGGTAAGAATCAACTGTAGATCTCCCTGTTCTAGGCAGTGCCAAAGAGCTTTTAACATGTCAACGTAGCTTAACCCCCTCCTGGGGAAGGATGGTATGAGAGCCGTAAGCACCGAGTTCAGCACCTCTCTACCATCCTTCAACACCCTGGTGTTGAGATAGACATACCTTAAGTTTACCTTGATTCTCCTAGCCTCCTCGGCCATGACTTCTCCTAACTTTAAGGCGACTGCTGTTTTGCCGGTACCAGTGCTACCTAATAGTACAGCTCGACAAGCTTTTGAACCAGGATTTATAAGTACAGAACTGAAGAGTGCTAGCAGCTGCTTAAGTTGTTCTTCACGGTGCGGGAGTCTAGGCGGAACGTAATGTATGTCCAGCTTGCTTTCGTCTTTAAACACAGAAGGCCTGAAGATAATCTCTCGTAGCCCCACAGAACTCCCCTTAAGCGTGGAAGGTTTTTAACGTTGTTCACTTAACCCTAGGTCTTAAATACTCAATTTTTCATAGCCCTTTAGCGATGGATCCTACATGGACTGTACAATGGTTTAAATCGATACTCATACTGCTCGACGACCTCTCAGTGTCCATAGATCCCTCCTCGTCTATAGGCGGGGGGGACTATGTGTTGATCTCGCATGCTCACGGAGACCACGTGGCCGGGTTTAGGTCAAAGGGCTCTAAGATATGTAGCTCGTTAACTGCTGAACTTTACTCGGTGTGCTATGGAGGTAGGGTTAACGAAGCAACGCTTTTACACCTGCCAGCCGCTTTAAAGCTAGACAGCTTATCAATAGAACTTAAAGAAGCAGGACACATACTTGGCTCAGCTCAGTTTCTCCTATCTCACCCTGAACATGGAGTGCTAGTATACACAGGAGATTTAAACGTTGAAGGCTCCATAGTTACGAGTCCCGCCGACGTGCTCAATTGCGACGTGCTGATCGTGGATGCTACCTTCGGCCACCCTCACCTGAAGTTTCCCCCTCGCGAAAGACTCTACGAAAGCATAGCTACGTGGACGCAGAGCGTAGTGAATGCCGGAGGCACTGCAGTGCTTTATGCTCATCCTTTAGGTAAGGCCCAGGAGTTGGTAAAGGTGCTTAATCAATATGTTGACATAGAGCCTGCGGTTCACCCTAAAATAGCTAAGGTTAATGAAGTATATGCGAAAGCCGGAGTTAAGTTAAGGTACATTGAGGAGGACCGTGAGGTACGTGAGGCTCTAAGAGGAGGGGGCGCTTACATCGTTCCTCTCAGACCTAGACCTTCGAAGCTTGAAGCAGCCAACCCCTATAAAGCAGTGGTTACAGGCTGGGCTGCAGTATTTGAGTACAATGCCTTTGACAAGGCTTTTCCTCTCAGTGGACATTCCTCTTTCCCCACGCTCATAGAGTATGTGAAGCAAGTTGGGGCGAGGCGCGTGTATACCTTAGGGTACTACGCTGAGGAGATGGCCAATTGGATACGTAAAAGGTTGAGGATAGAGGCTTGCTCGCTAGCAAGTAGGCTAATAAATAGGGCGGGGTAGGGCTTACATGCCCTTGTAGATGTTCTTTGCAGCCTCCACAGCCTCTTTATGGTAGATCTTGAAGGGTCCTAGGCTTCCACCAAAGTTCGCCGCAGTTACCATTTTAATCCCTTTTACGTCACAAGCGGCTAATACACCTACTCCCTGAGCTATCTTCACTAGGTTGGCGTTCAGGCCGTTGATTACTATCTCCAACACGCTATTAACGCCTGGGGGCACTTTAGAGTCAGGTACTTTATCTCGTATGGCTGGGCAGTAGAGATGGTTAGTGGAGGCTGGGAGCTTAGGATACTTTAGTGACCCCACCTTTGAACCGCTCCTAACGATGCCTCCAGGGAATGGCATAACTACGCCTTTACAGTATTTCTTGATCGCCTCTACAGCTTTTGTGGCTCCCTCGAGCGTTACATCTTCATCCTCCCCTAGGACAAGCAGGTTTCCTCCAGCTACTGCTTTAACGACGCCTAGCGTATCCTCGACATAGAACCAGCCTTGCATCACAGGGATCTTATACACTTTTCTTCCACCCATCTCTTCGATGGTCTCGAAACCATCGCCAAACTTGCCTACAGCACTGCCGATATGCATCTTGCGCTTGGCCTTAGGGAGGCCGTCGAAGGCTCTAGCCGTAGGGCATGTGAGGATACATTGTCCTAACCTCGCTAATACCTGAAATTTCAGCTCAGGAACAGACCTATGGTAAATGTGTATTAGTGCTCCTGGTCTACCATCAGGTGTTTCGCTTGGAGGTACTAATCTTTCAATTCCTGCCTCTGCAGGGGACATTATGATGGAGCTAGCAAAGCCTGTAGCTACCTGAGCTGCGGTTAAAGCCCATTTTTCATCTTTAGCGGTGATAAGAATCCTCGTCCCTACCATGGGGAAAGCCTCAGCGAAAGTATCTTCTACGTCGACTTCGTTCACCTTGAAGAAGGACACGCTCCCTTCACCCCCCAGCATCAAGACTGTAGTAGAGGCTACGTGAAAGGGTATAAAAGTTCTTGGGTTCTACATGAAGGGAAAGAATAAGTGCTCCCTGAAACCTCTCCTTTAAAGGTGCGTGGACTTATTGAACGAGTGGATTAGCGCCAGTAAGGAAACGCTTAAACTCATAGGTGACATGGCTTCCAAGAAGCCTAGAGATAGATTGGACTTACTCAACCTCATGAATCTATCCCTCTATGCTATGGCCAAGAGCTTACTGGACTGGTATCAGCGCTTAGAGAATCCTGAGACCTTATCGATGTTAAGCGACGAGGAACTACAGGAATTGGCAGGTAAGATAAGTAAAATCGCTAAGGAGTTCGTTAAGTATGATATCAAGACCACTAGGAGGTTCTCTAAAAGAGGCGTCAAAAGCGACGAGTTAAAAACCTTCGAGGACCTATACTCTCAAAGCCTAGAGGATCTACTATCGTTTGAAGATGAAGAAGGATACTAGTAGATATAGTTGAAGAACTTAGAAGGTTTCTCCTCGCTTGTTTTCCTTATCCTGTCTACCAGCTCCAGCATGGTTTCTGCCTCTGCCCTTAGTCTCTCGAGTTCTAGATCTATCCCTGTGAGTTTACATAGCGTTTTAAGAGTTAGGTAAGCGGTCTTTAAGTCAGGTGACCTCAACTGTGTCAGGGTCGAGTAGCGCTGGAAGGGTACATGGCCCCATAGGCTCATTGCTTTCACTCCTCGCTCTCCACATCGACGTATGATAACTGTGTAGATGCTGCAAGGGCCCTCGTAATTTATCAACTCGGCCCCCACAACCCTAGCCTCCTCTTTAAGTTCAGGAGAGCTTACTACGGCTGATACCTTCGACTCCTCCACGTAGTCAATTAAACCTCCAAGAGTATAGAGAGAGGACACGTTGGCCTCCTCTATAATCTCCATAACTTCCTCCACGTAGTCTTCCCAGTTTATGTTGGGCTCCTCTCCTCTTAAGGCTAATAGCCCGGCTTTCTTCGAAACGTAAAGCTCCGTGCAGGGATACTTAACCTCCTCAACGAGACCTGTCCTTATGACCGTGATCGGCCGGCTTGTCGAAAGCACGTATAGACCTCTTTTAAGCGATGTTAGCTTCTTAGCCCCCGTCTTCTTAATGAGGTAATCTATGCTAAAGCTAGCGACTCCAGCTGCATCAGTGTAGCCTGAGAAGCCAATAACCATTATGGGGTTCTTTAATGATCTAAGGTTAGCCTTCAACCCTAGTCCTCCTCAACTCTCCTCCAGGCTTTCTCCTCTAATTGGCCTTAAGTAGTCCTCAGCTCTTTCACCATACTCTGCTAAGAGCCTATAAAGCAGCCTACTATACACGGCTTTCACGATTCCTCCATGTACCTTGGTGTGAACATCGGCTTTCACCACGTGTACCGGAACTCCCATGACCGAGTCGGAGGTGGCGAGTATTGTGGCGAGTATTTCATCAAAACTACACCAAGAAGGATACTCTACACGTAGCGGCTCTCTTCTTGAAGAGGTTTTAACGTAAGAAACCATGATTACAGGTAGCTTGACCCCTACCTTTCTAAACGCTTCAGCGTATCTTCTCACTGAAGCTTCCTCGGCTGGTCTAGGCTCTGTAGCCTCTCCCTCTTCTAGGTCTAGGAGGGCGGCATCTCTATGTATACCGTCGAAAAGTTTACCTCTAGGCCTCTTGACGATACCGGCTATATTTATGCCAATTTTCTCAGTCAAGTTAAGCAGCTTTGCTAGTTCCATGAGGCAGCCTTCAACCTCGATTTTACAGTCTCCCTTAGAAGCGAAGAAGGTTGGATGTAATAGTAGCCCCCCATCGATAAAGACTGCTTCTGGCTTTCTTTCGATTACAGCTCTAGACGCTGACTTAAAGGTTAGCCTTCTCTCCAGAGCCTCAGCCCATGCTACAGGTTCGTCTACATCGGCTAGTCTGACCTCAGCCTCAATTACGGGCTCTAAGTCCTCAATTAGGCTCAAGGAGGAAGTGTAGGCTACTCCGGTTGCTATGATTAAGGAGCCTCCGCAAAGCTCCTTGACCTGGAAGCCTCCATCGACGCCTGTTATGATTGATGCTGGGGTGGGGGGTTGACGAGGCTTAAAGATGGGTGGTTTAAGTTTGACAGGGTTTAAGGTGATCTTCTCAGCGGCTTCCACAAGCCTCTTCACGACGTGAGGATGAGGCTTCAATAGGAAGAGGTCTAGGGTTAGCTCCTCTAAGTTCATAGCTCACCCTCTTCCCTACAACATTTACACCTATTATCCTCAGCTATTCGTTGAATCAGTTCAGCCAATCTAACTCCATTATTATCGAGGTCTATAACCGGTATTCCATTCCAATAGCCTTTAAGCTGTTTTGCGACGGGACCTGTTATAGCAGCTATAGGGGGTTTGAGCTGGCCTAGTAGGTCCTCCAACTCGTTCACCGTTTTGGCGGTTACTATCTTCATGAATGACTCTTCGTCGCTTACAAAAGACTTAAAGCCTTCAATAATCACTACATCAACCTCCTCCTCTACTAGCTTAATCAAGCCTTTAAGGCTCCAGGCAACGTCTTTCTTGAGCACTGCCACCTCGCTATGAGAGGCAGCCACCACTACTTTAGCCCCTGCCTTAGCAAACCTCCACGTATCCTTCCCTTCTTTATCTATCGTCTCAACGTGGTGGAGATGTTTAAGGGCAGCTACTCGAAGCCCCCTAGACGTGAAGTATGAGGTAAGAAGCTCTACTGCCCTCGTCTTATAGGTATCCTTGCCTCCTACAACAGCTACTATGATAGGCTTCATTTTCAATCCCTTACGCCGCCTTGCTAGCCACCTTAAGCTCCCTATATACCTTTAATGCTTCATTAAGCAGCTCCTCGGCTTTATCATCGTCTACCTTCCTTAAACACGCAGAAGCGTCTACAAGGGCACGGGCGTAGAATAGCTTTAACCCTCTACGTAAGTACTCTTCACCCTCCTTTTTAAACAGGTTAGAAGCCTCTACCAACATCTTTTGATCTTCTCTAAGTCTAGCTACGTAAACCCTTGTTAACGCTGACCAAAATAGGTTTCCGGCCTCGTCCGCTATCGTGGGCAAACCCGCATCGACGGCTTTAGACACGATCCTAACCACTTCACTGGAGGATAGCTGAGGCTTTATCGCAAAGCTCTCTTTTTCCTCCTCTACCCAGGGGGGTGGAGCATGGAGATCGGAAGGACGGTTAATGTTGATGAAGCTCTTAAGCTCAGGGTCTAGAGGCTTTACCTCCAACGGCACTGAAAGGAAGAAAGTGGTAAGTCCAGCCCTTATGAGATCATCCGTCCTAGATCTATCAACTCTGGCTAAAGCCTCACTTAGTTTAAGGGCCTCCTCCCTGCGGTAGGCCGCTAGTAGAGGTTCATGTTTTCCGTTAGGCCATAATGGTAATACGCCTTCAAAGCCTTCTTCTACCTTTCTAAGCAATTTATCGAGCACTAATGGTTTAAGGAAAGGGGAATCACATGGAACTACAAGGCAACTATCAGCTGTTAATTTACGGAGACCTGTCCTAATTCCTCTCAGAGGTCCTCGCGGCCCTCCTTCATCCACCACTACGTCTATCCAGTCTACGAGCTCAGCGTAGTTCTTAGCCTTGGTTTCACTATCCACCGCGACTACTACTTCATCTACTACCTCCTTTACGGATTCAGCTACTCTGACAAGCATAGGCTTACCTTCCACCATGAAGAGCGCCTTGTCTACAGCTCCTCCAGCCGACCTGAATCTACGCCCAGCTCCTCCTGCTAAGATTATAGCTCCACGCATGTTTCCACAGCCGCTTTAACGGATTTATAGGGCGTCTCTTCACCCCTATATGGGTGTTCTTATGTCTGGGAAGGAGACGGTTGTGAAGGTAGGCATCGTTAAACTAGGTTGTGTAGGCACTGCCCCCATGCTAGAGTTCCTGTTAGATGAAAGGGCTGACCGAAAGGATATTGATGTGAGGGTGGTATCGTCAGGCGCCAAGATGGACCCTGACAAAGCCGAGGAGGTAGCCAAGAAACTGCTAGACTTTAAGCCCCACTTCGCCATAGTGGTTAGCCCTAATGCTGCTCTGCCTGGACCCACGAAGGCTAGAGAGATCTTAAAGGAAGCGGGCTTACCTGTCATAGTAATCTCTGACGCACCTGCTAAGAAAGCTATGGGCGACTTAGAATCTAAGGGCTTCGGCGCCATCATCGTGGAGGCCGACGCCATGATAGGTGCTAGGAGAGAGTTCCTAGACCCGGTCGAGATGGCATGCTTTAATGCCGACATCATAAAGGTTCTCGCCGCTACCGGCGTATATAATATAGTAGTGGACTACGTAGACAGGGTCATAGCCGCCTTTAAGGAGGGCAAGACACCTGAGCTGCCAAGGGTCGTAGTGGACAAGGAGACAGCTAATGCTGCTACTGGCTACTCTAATCCTTATGCTAAAGCTAAGGCTATGGCTGCCTTTGAGACCGCACGCAGAGTAGCCGACTTGACCACTGAGGCTTGCTTCAAGATACAGGAATGGGAGCGCTACACCCCAATAGCAGCAGCGGCTCATGAAATGCTCAGAAATGCTGCTAAGCTAGCAGATGAAGCAAGGGAGATCGAGAAATATAGCGATACGCTTCAGCGCGCACCTCACGCTAAAGACGGATCCCCCATGGTGAAATCGAAGCTGATGGAGAAACCGGTTAAGAAGTGAGCCCTCAAATCCTTCCCATTTATTTCACCTTTCAAAGCAGCTAACTCAAGGATTGACGTAGAGTATACCTTCCGAGACACTGTCAACCTTTTATCATTTCCATTTAATTTTCCACATACGATTTCTTGAACAGTTTACGAACCATAACTTGGGGTCTGCTTAGCCGCTTAGTTGAAGCAAGCTGATGAACCTATCAGTACCGTATTTCGAGGCTACTTTCACGGTCAGGTCTCTCTCAGTTACAATACCTATGAGCTTGCCAGCTTCAACAACAGGTAGGCTACCTATAGCTAGGTTCTTCATACGGCTAGAAGCCTCAGCCACATCGGCTTGAGGGTTTACGGTCTCCACCGTCTTAACCATGATCTTCGAGATAGGCCACATCAGAGAGAAGGTATCTAAGTCTAAGCAGCGGAGTATGTCTAGCGCTGTTATTAAACCTATAAGCTTCCCATCATTATCAAGGATAGGAAGCCTCCTAATCTTCTGCTTAAACATAAGCTCGACGGCTCTGTTTAACTCATCGCTTGGCCTGGCGTAGACCAAGTCTCTACTCATGACATCTGAGACCTTTATATTGGTGGGTCTCTTCAATAATACAGCTAGGTCCCTTTCGGTTACAATTCCCATCAACTTACCTTCATGGTCAATGAATATAGCAGCTCCTATCAAGCGCTCGGCCATGGTCCTCACCACGCTTTGTAGGTCACCATCCACGGGAACCGTGGGCGCTTCCTTCATGATCGATTTGGCGGCCTCAAACAATGCGCTCTTAACGTCCCCACCATACTTAGCAACAACTATCTCATGGTAGAGGGGTCCTTTGAGAAGGCTTAAGATATCCATAACGGTTACTATGCCCAGCACCGCTCTTTCCTTGTCAATTACCGGTAGATGACGTACACCCTTATGAGACATAAGCCGTATTGCTATTCTGATGGGCATATCAGGGTTAAGCGATATAGTTGGCCTCTCAAAAACATGCCTAAAATGAGAGATATCAACAAGTTTATCCATAAAGTTACACCAAGTTTTGGGGTTCGAGGTTTTCACAAAGGACTTC
>Ga0164311_10000007_pt1 | contig 77103 bp, 75 predicted proteins | sample GuaBasSedimGuay2_FD_121796 | JGI IMG/M metagenome (GOLD analysis project Ga0164311, IMG submission 121796) | Subseafloor sediment microbial communities from Guaymas Basin, Gulf of California, Mexico - Guay2, Core 4569-9, 9-12 cm | ecosystem: Environmental > Aquatic > Marine > Hydrothermal vents... | reverse complement strand
GTCCTTAAGAGAGGCGAAACAGACAGAAATCCATGACCTCTGAGTCACACAGAAACAATCTTGGCACATATGAAGAGCGTCTCCGGATCGAGTCACTAGGTCCACACATAACGAGAGATATGTCTGAACAGTTCGCCGAAATGATTCGAGAGTCGATCTCATCAGGTGTGATTGATATCACAAACTGGACGGTTGACGGCGTAGGAGCACTCCTTCAAGCCTGTTCTGAAGGCAATCTAAGAGTGACATTGAAGTATGAGAATCGATACTTCATGCTGTCATTTCACATTCCGCCACAGAGCATAGACACAGTCGCACAGTCAATCATTCTCGGCACACTCTAGCACATCACAATGATTGGCAACCTCTTTATTGGAGTGACATCAGAGTCTGGTCAAGGTGACACCTCCCTTGACGTTAGAATTCAAGACTCTTGATGATATTGAAACCTCCGGGAAGCGAGTTCTTGTACGGGCGGACATGAATTGCTCTATTGACCCCGAAACCAAGGGACTGACCGATATTTCCCGAATCCGCGCTCTTCGTCCTACTCTCCATGATTTATCAGATAGCAGAGTCGTACTCATGGCGCATCAGGGACGGCCTGGGAGTGATGACTTCATCTCTCTTGAGCAACATACCAATGTCCTCAGGAATCTCGGGTTCAGCGCCTCTTTTGTCCCCGACATCTTTGGCACGGCGGCAAAACAGGCAATACGTGAAGTAAAGGAAGGAGAAATCCTTGTTCTACAGAATGTGAGATTCTTCGATGGTGAGATGAAGAAGGCTCCACCGGAGGAGGTCGCAATGGAACCCATAGTCCAAGAGCTCTATCCTCTGTTTGATCTGTTCGTCAATGACGCCTTTGGCGCGGCTCACAGGTCACAGGCATCTCTTGTTGGTTTCACAACGGTCTTGCCCTCCGTGGCAGGCCGACTTGTCGAGAAGGAGATCAAAGTATTGACTAGAGTGGCCACGACAGAGAAGCATCCATGGACTCTAGTTCTGGGCGGGAGCAAGGTGTCTGGCAAGGTCAAGACCCTCGAAAAACTGCTATCGGCAGATAGAGTGGATCAAGCTCTGCTGGGGGGACTGGTAGGCACACTCTTCCTCATCGCTGCTGAAGATATACCCAGTTCATATTCCGCACCAATCAAGGATTTTGACGAGGCAGTTGATACGGCAAAGTCCCTGTTGACCAACTACGCAGACACACTCATCTTACCCGAAGACTCCGCTGTTGAGAGAGACGGAGAACGGGTAGAAACAGAGCTCAACGATATGGAAGGGGATCCATTCTTAGACATCGGCCAACGAACTGTAGAGAAATACTCCAATCTGATTTGTGAATCCGGAGTAGTCTTTGCCAATGGACCAATGGGATACTTTGAGAAAGATGCCTTTGCACGTGGAACCATAGAAGTCCTCAATGCCATAAGCATGTGTGAAGGCATCACTGTAGTCGGTGGCGGACACATGGGCGCAATGGCATCAAGAATGAATCTGGAAGGAAAGATCACGCATATCAGTACCGGCGGCGGTGCAACAATCAATTTCTTAACAGGAAAGAAGCTCCCTCTCATCCTTGCTCTCGAGGCTGCAGCTCGACGGATGGACAAGAGATGATGCAATCCCTTCAAGGTATCATCAGTTGGTTAAGCCAAGATCCCCAGTTCTGGTTTCTTCTGGCATCACTCATACTGATTAATCTCATCACGATGATGACCATGTGGTGGGACAAATACAGTGCTCAGCACAATAAGGGGCGCATTAGAGAAGTGGCTCTTCTATCAATCGGAGCTCTTGGTGGTGCTGTAGGTCTCTTCCTCGCAATGTACCTATTTCATCACAAGACTCGAAAGAGATCCTTTCAAGTGCTTGCCGTTGTGTCCCTACTCATCTCCCTACTCCTCTATTGGCTTATGTGGGAAGCACTCCTTTGGAGAATGTATTTCTTGTAATACAGTAGGTGGTCGAGCCATAAGCTGCATACAAGAGAATATCGGGGATGGAGCCCCAGGCGAGATTTGAACTCGCGACCTGCTGATTACAAGTCAGCCGCTATAGCCTCTAAGCCACTGGGGCATGGTTTCCACTGCACCGCTTAATGGTTTTAAAAGCTATTCTTGTGCAACCTTACTCATGAATCGGACTTAACCTACTTATCGTGGTAGACGTTATCGATGATTATTGCATACGCCAATAGCATCAGTCTGTCCGCCTCAGGATCCTCGACATGAATGACATATCGATCCTTGAAATTGAAGGCTGGAGCAAAGACATCACGCCACTTATCTGCCTTCTTAATCACTGCCCATACTCTCTTCTTGCTGGGATCAGTAATCTGGAAGTTCCACTTCGTTACTCCTCCCTGTGCCTTGTATATCAACCGATCATCGGAATCATACATATCCACACTCCCCCGGAACGCAATCATAGGTCTCTTCGCTCTGCCGATGAGTTCGCCAGAAGGTGTCTTCACATCGTAGATTGGCCGAGCACTGACAAGTTTCCTGTTGATTATACACAGAAGCTCACCGGTTGCGTCATACAACTGAATCTCAGCACGCATGGACAACAGCTTCCGTTGCATGGAACCGACCTTGGTCTCATGCTGGTCAAAGATGTCTCCGCCACCAAAGCGCCACGCTTTCTCATGCATCACATAGAATGAAATTGTCGGATCTAAGAGACTCGTTCAAAGTCACCTACCACTAACAACAACTCCTTTGGATATAAGTCAAGCTTGATTGTTCTCACTCGTAGTTGCTGATGAATAGGTTCAAGTGTGTTCATCAAGGACATGTTTATGAGTCGCTGTGCGTAAATATCCAACAAGGACCGTAACAAGCGTTGATTAACCCCTATCACACGTACGTGTTACAAACCCTAATGCTTACGAGAAAAGTAAAATAGTACACAGAAGTGCCACTTGGGTGGACAATGTACCAGTAGGTGAGTCGATTGCAATCCGACTATTACAATTTCACGCAGATGATTATGAATCTCTTCCAGGCATTGACAGATTTCTTCACGCCATTAGGCATTCCCTTTGGGCCTATCGCATGGTTCTACATCCTGTCCGTAGGTCCACTGTTTTTGATTGTAGTCGCACTGGTACTGCGTGGACGTCGGAGTTCGGGTGGATCGAGTGTTGATGAGGGCATTCGAAGGATAATAGCTTCGACTGGAGATATTTCTGCTGGAATGGCAGGAGCGAAGAAGCTCAAGTTTGTCAAGACACCCGCCGATGCCCTAGTCTTCCTCAAGGTTGAGGAGAACGCCATCCAACAGGCCCTCTCGGCGTTGGATTACTACCTTCAACAGGGTGACATTTCTGAACACATGAAATCTAGAATCGCTGAAGTCTATGAACAGAGACTCAGCGCAGTTCGCAAGGCTATTGCCAAAGATGAAGAGTTGAAGGAAATCGTGGACACATCGTCCGCGGTTGATCGCGCGCGCTCTGACTACTTGAAAAAGCTAGCCGCTATGTCTGGCACGGCAGTAGAAACTGAAGCGGAAGAAGTTGGCCCTGCCAGTGTCGGCATGCCTAGCTCGGTCAGTACAACACCCTCTTCTAGCGGAGCTCCCAGTGGTGGTCCTCCGGGTGGTGGAGCTCCCAGTGGTGGTCCTCCGGGTGGCGGAGCTCCCAGTGGTGGTCCTCCGGGTGGCGGAGCTCCCAGTGGTGGTCCTCCGGGTGGTGCACCTACGACAATCCCGTCAACAAGCTCGGCACAACCAACCGGTGGAGTACCTCCAGGCGGATCTGCGCCAACCCCGGCGGCTCCACCCGGTGGAGTGGCTTCCAGTCCCAGAGCATCTAAACCCGCCAGTGGAAAGAGCTCCCTTCAGTCTGAGATGTTAGCGGAGATGGAGCGACTCAAGGCACTGATGGGCGGCGACTAACCAAGTACACTGTATTATGGAAGTGTTTTGCATCGGTGCCCAGCGAAAGCAGCTAGATTCATCACTCCGTAGTTATTAGACTGGAATCTGACTATGATTCATGTCGACTGAAAACTGGCTACTTGTCGAAGGAAGAGTCTACAGGCTTGTTGAAGTACTCCCTACAAGAGAAGCCGCCATGTGTCTCCTTCAAGCATTAAGTGAGAACTGTGTTGTTGTAATCTCTCAGAAGAAGGACGGGGAATGGGGAGTCTACTGGAGACCAAAAGTCGGCAACCTCTGTCCTTATGGTGTAGTATAAGCTTGTTCTTGGAAGGCTTTTTGAGGGGAGTGGCTTTCTCTTTCCATAACTTCATGGAGCCGACAGAGATGTCACACGCAAAACATAACGCGGCCCAAAGTGCAGTCGAGATGATTCCAGAGTTCGGTGCTATTGGCCTTGGAAGTGGATCCACAGTGGCAATCTTCGCCGAGAAACTTGGACGAAAGATTGCATCTGGTGACTGTGATATATCTGTAGTTCCCAGTTCCTACCAAGCATATCAGCTGGCGATACAACACAAGATTCCTCTAACGAATCTTGACTCGGACCCGGATTTGATTATGACGGTGGACGGGGCTGATGAGGTTGATAGAGACCTCAATCTGATAAAGGGTGGAGGCGGAGCCCTCTTCCAAGAGAAGATAGTGGCAGATGCCTCACAACGACTGATCATCATAGTAGATGAGTCCAAGATGGTCGACAGACTTGGAAGCCGTTTTCCAGTTCCAGTAGAGATTCTTCCATTCTCATTAGGTCTGGTCATGAAGAGGTTCAAAGCAATGAATATCGAAGCTGCCGTGAGGATGGCCCAGAAGAAGATGGGTCCCGTGATCACAGACAACGGCAACTTCCTAGTTGACTTGAAGTTTAAAGAGCCAATCAACGATCCCCTCCGCATCTCCGTAGATATCAAGATGATTCCGGGTGTCGTTGAGACAGGGCTCTTTGTAGGTATGGCTGATGAGGTGCACGTAGGCAAAGATGATGGTGTACATATCATCAAGAAGTGATGCATTGAGTCAATGTTACTGACCTGTGAGTCTATCTCCACACAACAGGTTTCCCACAATGAGCGGATGAATGGCGGGCCCGGTGAGATTTGAACTCACGAAGACCAACTCTCTCCCAAATCTCATTCGATAGGAGGCTGGTGCCCTATCCAGGCTAGGCAACGGGCCCTTTCGCGAGGTTTGAGGCAGTTCACAGTTAAAGATTCCTACTCAGCAATCTTTGCAGTAATAGTTGCACCCTGCTCCATTGCATCAACAAGCATACTACCCTGCCGTGTCTTGATTCTAATTGCACTCTCTCCATTTCGTCCGATGACAGTAGTCAATAGATATTGATTATCCGCGAAGATCTCAATCCTCTGTTTTGAGTAGTTTCTTCCAGCATATATTGTGACCTTCTTCTTGCTATAGCTCACCGATACAGGTACGGCTTCACCAGGAGTTCTCCTTCCAGTTCTTCGGCCCCTAGATTCCCTTGAGGGTGTGCTCCTCACCGGAACGACCACCTTCTCTCCACCAAAGGAAAACATCTCATACTCCAGTGCTCCCCGTTCGAAATCGCGCACCTCGACGACAGGTCTTGCGAGATCTCGTTGCGAGCTACTCATCCCGGTAGGCATCTTCACCTTGAGTGATGTGGAGGTCACCTTCATGACACGCCCATCCTCGATATGCACAATCGTGTCCACAGTGCTGGGTACCTGTCCAAGTTCCACCCGTCCCCCAAGAATCAACCTCTGAAGTGCGTCAATCGCTGAACCCGCATGGACAACACCGACCATCCCCACTCCTGCAGAGCGTAAATCCGCATAGGCTTGGAAATCCGAGTTCTTCCTGAGCTCATCATAGATGACAAAATCAGGTCTCACAAGGAGAAGAATGTCTGCAGCTTTCTCCATACTTCCATCAAGAGGAGAGTACTGAACTATCTCCTCATTGACCTGCAAGTCTCTTGGTTGTTCTAGAGTCTTCACAACGTTGCCCTTACTACTGTAGAACTCGGCGAGAGCTGCAGCAAATGTGCTCTTTCCAGAACCCGGGGAACCGGAAACCAGTATGCCCTCGGCCCGTGACTCGAGACGGGTCATCAGCTTCGAACTGAGTTCATAGTCCTCAAGATTCAGCTTTACAATCGGACGGATTGCTGAAATCTCCAGTTTGTCAGCGAAGGGTCTTCTCGCAATGGCAATACGCAGATTCCTCAGCTGAACGACCGAAGCTCCCTCCTCTTCAATCTCGATGAAGGACTGAGTGTCCCTTGAAGCTGTTTCAATGATAGCCTCCGCCAGAACATCAAGTTCCTCGTAGGTCAACAATCTCTCCGATAACTCAACAAGACTCCAGTTCCCTGGAGCACCTCTCTTTGCACGAGGAGGGTTGTTCTCAACCAAGTGTACACTCATTGTGTGCTCGTCAAAGAAGGCTTCTAGTGTCAATATCTCATCCGAAAATTCCGAATCATCATCATTGTTCATTGTTATCACCAACCCGGTTCTTCAAGGTCGATTCAGCAACGCGATAGAAGTTCACTTCGCCATTCTGATCGACCAATGCGAACACTAGATTCTTCCGCAGATTAGCCGCAGTTTGAGTCACCATGTCAAGTTCCCCCAACGATATTGGAACACCCTCTTTCAATACATAGACCAGTTGATTCGCACTGGAAGTACCCGGCTTCTCACCACGTCCATATACCCGAAACCCAATTCCGCTTCCAAATCCCTTCCGTACAGCATATCCTCTACTTCTCAGATCCCTGAAGACCAAATACCGTATCCACAAGTCAGGATCTTTCGAGAGCTGGGCGGTCACTATATCGTCAGCACCAAGCACTTCTCCAGAGACCGATTCCACTGCGATCCGTTTTCTCTCAAGAAGATGAAGAATCTCAACCGGTTCAAGCTCGAGGCGATTATCATCGGTCCGAGTACCATAGAATCCCTGCTGTGATATCTTGTCTGCGTCATCACTTGCGACATATCCCTTGCCTCCCTTGAAGACCACCCTCACTGGTTCGATGAGGTCCACTTCCTCATCATAGTCTTCCTCCTCAATGTCGTCAAGAGGTAATGCAGTTTCGTCGTCATCTAGCAAACAATCACATCTCTCTGTGTCAGTCAGCTTTACCATTGTTGTTAAAAAACCGCTCATTGCCCCGCCGATGATGTTGTGGTCTGGCCACAAAAACTATAGCACCCGAATAATGAACTGAGCCCGTGCCCGATGCCAAGGAGATCGAAGCGGAGCTATCAAGCTTCCTAACAGGCGCTAGACGAATCGCAGTGCTGGGAATTGGAAATGACCTCAGAACCGACGACGGCCTAGGCCCCTTCATAGTCGAGAATCTCTCACTGGAGAGTCCAAATCTGTTGATTGAAAACGTTGGGTCCGTACCCGAGGGTTTCGCTCGACCCCTTGCAGAGTTCGGAGCCGAGCGTGTAATCATGATAGATGCTGCTGATATGCGTAAGCCAGTTGGGCACATTGAACTCGTGACAAAAGAGCGGATCGGGGGAATCAGCATCAGCACACACAGCATGCCTCTATCCCTCCTGATGATGTACCTTGAACAGCAAACTGGTGCAGAAACAATCCTTCTCGGAATTCAGCCAAGAAGCCTACAATTCGGAGAAGGACTAACACCTGAGATTCAGAAGGTCGCCAACAGAATTATCCGTGCCTTGGAGAGAGTTCTTGAAAATGTCTAGCAGGAGAACAAAAGATGTTTCGAACGATAGAATGGCTGGATGATACGAATCAGGTCCGTCTAGTTGACCAGACAAAACTACCACTCTCTGTGGAGCACATTGTGACAGATAGCCACAAACGGATTGCTGAATCAATCAAGGTCATGGAGATCCGAGGCGCTCCTGCAATCGGAGCAGCTGCTGGCATGGGAATGGCCCTCGCCGCTCTTGAAAGCAACGCAAAGACTAAGGAAGAGCTAGTCGCTCATCTTGAAACAGCCGCTGACACCCTCAACACCCGTCCCACAGCTGTGAATCTCACATGGGCAACACGCCGTATGCTGGATACTGCCAAGTCTGCTGATGGAGCAGTTCAAGATATTGTCCAGCGTCTCATCAATGAGGCAAAGGAGATTGCCGAAGAGGACGTACGCATGTCAAGGCGCATGGGCGAGAACGCTCTCGAACTCATCAGACCCGGGTTCACGATACAGACCATCTGCAATGCCGGTTCTTTGGCCACTGTCCACCTCGGAACTGTAGGCGCTGTCATAAGAGTGGCTCATGAGGCATATGACGGACAAATCAAAGTCTACGCTGCAGAAACTCGTCCACGACAACAGGGTGCTCGCTTGACAGTCTTTGAGTTCATGGAGGACGGCATTGACACCACGCTCATTACGGATGGCATGATCGGGACAGTCTTTCGTGATGGTCGCGTTGACTGTTGTGTGGTCGGTGCTGATAGAATCCTGAGGACTGGCCATGTCATCAATAAGATTGGAACATACACGATGGCCATTGTGGCACGGCATCACAAGATTCCATTCTATTGCGTTGTCCCCATGTCGACAGTCGATTGGGTCACCAATCCCGAGGACGTCATCATAGAAGAACGTGATCCCGATGAGATTCGAATAATCAATGGAGAGTACGTCACAGTCCCGGATGCCAAGGTCTACAACCCAGCCTTTGACATGACTCCTCCCGAACTTGTCGATGCAATCATCACCGACAGGGGAGTCATTCACAGACCCGACGAGAAGAAGATGAAGCGTCTGCTCCAATAGCATATCAATGGCGGGCGCGCCAGGATTCGAACCTGGGACCTCCAACTTCGAAGGCTGGCGCCTTATCCATGCTAGACTACGCGCCCACAACTCCACACTCCATTGTTTGGCTCTTAAGGACTTCTGTCTGTGTCACAACAGTGTGCTAACCACACAGCACCGACAAGAATCTACTTCCTACCAAGTTTCTTACTCCAGACATCAATGAAGTTCTCCAAGGATCTATCATAGGTCTTCTCAGCGTCAGGTGGAAACAGGCAACCTGGCAACTCGCGATGTTTCCAATGATAGTCAAGACAATCACAACAGTATCCATGACGTGAACATCCAGGATATGTGCAGGTACACCGCGCTCTATTACGTTCGATATTGCATATTCTTCCAGTCATCACGAATCAAGACTGGTCTGGAACGACGAGATTTAACCGAATTGGTCTTGGCGGTAGTCTAATAGAGACGAAACACTGTTCCAAAACCATGGACATCTCCAAATGGTTTGATAACGACATGATTGGAGTTGATGGAACCCCTCTGCCGCATAATCGCATCAAGGCTCTAGAAAGAATACTGGACACGTCTTTTCCAGATGCATCGTCCGCGATGCTTGTGAGCAGGATGCGAAGCCGCAAGAACATTGTACTACACCTCAGAGTTCAGTCTGAGACTGAGATTTCCGATCTTGTAGCGAAACTCTTCGTACTTGATACGTTCCGGACTGAAGTGGACATTCTACAGAAGAGTTACAATGAGGGGTTAAGGGTACCGAAGATGATTGGGTCTGATGAGGGAGTCATTCTCATGGACTACATCCCGGGAATCCCCCTTGTCGATGAAGTCAATCTCACATTTGACATCAGTGCAATCGAGGAGCTTGCAGAGTGGTATTATCGGTTTCACACAATCCATGGTCTCATAAAAGGAGATCCACGTCTCAGAAACTTCATCATTACAGCTCGCGGGCTATACGGAGTGGATTTCGAGGAGGCAAAACCCGGACATTGGCTACTTGACATTGCAGGAGTATGTGCAAGTCTACTTGATACAGAACCCATCTTTGATAGAAGAAAGCGAGCCCTCTCTATCCATCTGCTTGAGAAGTACCTCTCATTTGCGAAGCTGGAGAAGTCCTCCGAGATAATGAGTGAATTCAACAGGACTCTAGCTGATGTGTTGGAAGAAACGGCAAGATGGCGAAACAGTACTGCAACACTTGAACTATCAACGAAAATCCGCGAAGATGGCCTCAGTATAAGATGAATACACAATACACCGTACACCGCTTCCGAAGGTTCATATTGGGGTTAGAACACGTGCCGATATACACGGTGGTGCATATCGTTCAATTGGTGAGTTGATTGAAGCAGAAAATCACAGCGTTTATCGTTATTGCATCCGTCCTAGTTGCAGTACCTGTTTCGCTCATGGCTCTCAACCAGTTCTACACCGTCAAGACCAAGCTAAACTTCTATGTCTTCAGTGACTCACAAGGATATCAGGGGAGCCTCGAACAGATTGCACAGATTGCACAGATTGCACAGACCAATCAACCAGATTTCGTGTTTCACTGCGGTGATCTGACACCATTTGGTCAGGAGAACCAATACTCCGCGGTTCTAAGTGCACTGTCAAGATTTCCGGTGCCCGTTCACGTCACGCCGGGCAATCATGACATACGACAGGGTGGAACCCAACGATATCTGAGATACTTTGGCGCCGCAACCTACTCTTTTGATGTATGGCGAGCCCATTTCACAGTCCTCAACACCTCAGGTGGAAACATGTCAGAGAGTCAATTTCAATGGCTGCATGATGACCTAGCCGGTTCAGAATCGGAGTACAAGTTTGTCTTCACACATATTCCTCCCTTTGATCCCCGTCCGGGTGAGGACCATGCCCTAACAAACTCGACTACAGCCGCCAGACTGATGTCACTATTCGAAGAGTTCAAGGTCAACACAGTCTTCGCAGGCCACATCCACATGTACAATGAGAGCGTGAGGAATGGAGTGAGATACGTAATCACTGGTGGCGCGGGTGCGAGCTTGTACGCAACACCCGAGAATGGCGGAATCTATCATTTCGTTAATGTCACACTGACAGACTCGCAATTGATCATCGAACCTGTGATTCTTGAGTCCCCCGCTCTCCCTCGCGACAAGGTCGTCATCCGAGGGCAGTCAGATGATATGACACTGACCATCGATGATCTGTCCGCACTTCCTACTATCGAGGGCTTCTCATCCTTCCAGAACCAATATGGCAATTGGGGCGGTCAGGGAATCTACCGAGGAGTTCTCTTCAGTGATCTGGTGGAACTCGTCGGCGGTATGCACGAGAACGACACACTGAATGTGACATCCTTCGATGGATACGGTCAAGTCTTCTGTTACTCAAATGTCTACCCAAACTCAACATGGTACACGGCTCAAGGGGACATGGTTCTCGCATACCAAATGAACAACACTCTGGTGCCGGACTGGGACGACGGTCTCAGGGTGGTCATGATACCTGAAGATGGGGCGTTCAGCAATGATGACTGTCTCTTCACATCTGCTCTGGGAACTGGATGCTACGCGTATCTCTCTGCTGGGGCACGATGGGTTCGATATGTTTCTATAATTGAGGTGGTTCCGGGTTGAGCTCTCATCCAACGATTACCACCCGTGACATAGTCACAGTTGCCATTCTGAGTTCTCTCGGGGGGACGCTGAGTACGTTCGTCGGTTATCTCGGAAATCTAATCAATCTCAGCCTGGGCGTCCCCTTCGGTGCGGGCCAATTCATGGCTGGGCTTCACGTCTTCTGGATTGTACTAATCCGGATACTGGTCCCCAAACAGGGCGTGGGCACAGCTGGTGGTCTCTTGAAAGGGACCATTGAAATGTTCACAGGAAGCACTCATGGTGTTGCAATAGTCGTAGTTTCGTTGGTGCAAGGACTGATCATTGATGCAGGTGCTACTCTGGCTGGAAAGACAGACCCTTACGAATCACGACTTGTGTGGTGGATCAGTGCAGGGATCTCATCAGCAGCGAACGTCATTGTATTACAGATATTATACTTCGGAGGCGGGGCCCCTTGGTATATCCTCTATGTGTCCATCATGCTACTACTTGCATTCTCATCAGGAGTAATCTTCGCAGGATACTTCGCATGGCAAGCTCTGGACTTCCTCATCGATGCCAATGTCATCTCTACAAGCATGAAACGCGATACAAACCGACTCAATCACCGTAGAGGTGTATCTCGTCGCAATCTGCCAGGAATCGCAATCATCCTCTTCCTTGTAGTTGGTTCCATCTACTACACAACAAGCATAGTCAATGTCTTTGGGAATCCCAACACATGTGAGGTCCGCGGGCTCGTCGAGAACCCCTTCACCTTCACCCTTGACGATTTTGCCAATCAACAGGTGACGATCGAAGCAGAACTGATAGGATCATACACACATCTCGAGCCCGCGAACTATACCGGCCCCCTCGTAAGCACGATTCTCTCCGCAGCACACCCACTTCCCGGCTCAAGTGGTCTACGAGTCATTGCTCGAGACGGGTACACTGTGGAGTTTGATGACCTGAGTGCGGTGCTTGCTGACACACGGCTTCTGTTGACCGATGGCGGTGACGGTCTGTGGTTGATTGCAGCTGAATACGACGGCGCATTATGGGTCAGGCAGGTCTCTATACTTGAGGTGTTCTAGGGGAGAAATATGCTCGAAGCGAGAAAACTGTCCTTCTCATATGACCACAAGACACCGGTTCTGGAGTCAGCAAACCTCAGTGTTAGTCCGGGAGAAGCAGTGCTAATCACTGGGAAGACCGGTTCGGGGAAGACAACATTGGCTCTATGTCTCTCCGGATTCATTCCTCGAAGTATTCAAGGAAACTTCTCAGGCTCTATCCATGTGAACGGGGAGGATGTGTCCGGGCTACCCACCTCACAATTGTCAAAGAGAGTCGCGCTAGTCCAACAAGACCCCGACAGTCAAATCTGCACTCTGAAGGTGTCTGATGAGGTGGCGTTTGGTCCTGAGAACTACCTCATGGAACCATCCCGTATCAGGCACAATATAGAATCTGCCCTTGCTTCTGTTGGTGCCTCCCATCTTGCTGACCGGCCAACCTACTCAATCTCCGGTGGTGAGAAACACCGAACAACTATCGCCTCAGTACTATCCTTTGAGCCGGAGTACATAATCTTCGATGAAGCATCTGCAAATCTTGATCCAAGAGGCATCAATCTACTGAGAGAGATAATCCCTCGCCTGAAATCATCCGGTTTTGGAATCGTGTGCATTGAACACAACCTTCGAGCCATGGCATCCGTTGTCGATAGAATCCTTCTCCTTGAGAATGGAGCGTTGAGAGAAACCACAGGCAGGCCCATCTCATCCCACTCCCTCTCAGTCATTTCCCCTCTGCCTGAATCAAGAGATCCTCTACTCACCGCCTCCAAAGTGACTTACTCTTATAGCAGACATACTGCCATCGAAGGCGTCAGCATGTCGATTCACGCCGGAGACATCATTGCACTCATGGGGGACAATGGCTCTGGCAAGACAACATTGTTGGCGCTCTTGAGCGGATTGCTGCGTCCTCAAGACGGACAGGTATTGCTACATGCACTCCCTCTGACATCGTACAGAAGAAATCGACTGACCAAAGAGATTGGATTTGTCTTACAGAACCCCAATCATCAAATCTTTGAGAAGACAGTATGGGCCGAGCAGACTTTGTCATTGCGAACACTAGATCTGTTCAATCAATCCTCGGCCAACACATCGATAGAACTATTGAGAGAGGCCGGTCTGGAGGAAGCAAGTGACCAGAATCCCTTCTCCCTGAGCCACGGTCAAAAGCGTCGTCTCAATGTCACGTCGATACTAGCGCACGGACCTCGAATTCTCCTTCTTGATGAACCATTCGTTGGTCAAGATGCAGATGGACGCGAGTTCATCACAAGGGTGGTCCGACGGCAAGCAGAACAGGGGGGTGCTGCAGTCATAGCCACCCATGATACCGGTTTTGCAGAGCACTCCTGCAACAGAATCATATTCCTTGAGGACGGTGAGTTACTCCTCGACGGTTCTCCCAAGTCTGTCCTGAACCGTTTTGAGGAGTCTGGTCACTCTGACTATTTGGAGGGTTCAGAATGAGAGATAGACTCGGGTATGTTCGAAGGAACTCCTGGATCCACCGACTGAATCCCTCTCTGAAACTAGTCCTTCTGGTGATTCTTCTCACCAGCGTCGTTCTCTATCCCAGTTGGAAACTGAGTGCCATTCTCCTACTTGCAGTACTTATTGGATTTAAGATAGCCAGTGTGTCACTGAAGCTAACTCGACGCAGAACACAGTTTGTGATATTGTTCTCCATTGTCATCACAATCTTTCACATAGTGACCACTCCCAACGGTGTGACGCTTGGTTTTCTCATCCCGCGAATGAATACTTGGGGTCCGTTCGTACCAATAACTGACTATGGTCTAGAACGAGGTCTTGCCTTCTCACTCAGGTTCCTTCTAATAATCCTCTCAAGCATGTTGTTCGTTTCTGTGACTGATCCCACTCTACTATCTCATTCATTGACCACTCTGGGCATTCCGTATCGATACACATACGCCTTGGTGATCTCGCTGCGATTCTTGCCATTGTTTGACTCAGAGAGTGAAAGCGTGCGCATGGCCCAGAGAGCCAGAGGAATTCACTTGAGAGTCAGAGGGTTGAATCAACTCCTTCAGACGATCAAGTTCACGTTCTATCCCCTTCTAGTGTCTGCCCTATCGAAGGTAGACAGTCTCTCAATGTCCATGGAGGGAAAGGGATTTGGCTATGCACATGAACGAACATACTATAGGAAATCGACCTGGAGAAGAACGGACACGGTAGTCCTCGGAATAGGAGTATCGTATCTTATCATCACCCTGATGCTTTGTCTGGGTCATCTCCAGATACTCTCGTCAATCATCTAGCAATCTCGACAAAGGATGAGAGCTCAGGAGGAAGTCTCACCTCACACTCCGTGTCTCTCGGTACGAATGAGCCAGAGGGAATTCTCCTGCCATAATATCTCGAGCCTACGCCATTACAACGCGCGCTCTTCTTATCGAAATAGCGGCACTCTGAGCAGGAGAGATCAGTGTCTGGCGAATTCTGAACCGGAATCAATACGAACTCTCCTCTGACTCGATCCCATGCACGTCTAGTTCGTACGGCTCTCACGTAGTCTAGTGTGTGACATGCTTCTATAAACTGCACACAAGACACACCAAGGTTGAGATTGTTGTCAACTAATTGTTCATTGTGAGCCAGACACATGTGACCACGTATCAGTCAGTAATGCTTTTATTGAAACCCTGAACAGCGAACCCTAGCGGGACGTAGCTCAATCTGGCAGAGCAATGGACTGTAGAAGACAGTAGCTTCTGGTTACTGCTTGAAGATATCCATCGGTTGCCGGTTCAAATCCGGCCGTCCCGACCATCTCTTTCTTGGCAACATGACCAAAGAACTGTACTATCTGGGAAACGTAAGAATGGGAAACCATGTGGTATTGCTAACAACGCAATTTCGATTGACCACTTATATTCTCATTGGCTGGAACGAGCGGAACTGCTCCATTCTGACAACAGATTGAACGATTTGAGGTCCAATTCCGGCTATCTCGTCTTGAACAACACAACGAGCACTGTTCTACCAATAGATACTGAACTACCATGAATGACACAAAGAACTCTTCGATGACTCGATCCATTGCGGAGCCCCTGATTCCCGTTGAACCATGGAGCCTCCAAGCCTGTGAACCACTAGTTCCCATCGAACCGTGGTAATCGATCACTCCCAACCATCGAGTCAAAACACCCCACGAACGGATCTCCCCAATGAATCACTCTCCGGGGAGATCCAACCTCCGTTTTTCGGTCAGAATAATGTCAAGTACTGGTAATACCCGGTTAATACAGGTGCTTTAGTATCCTGTACAATACAAGAGATCGGTGCAAACAGACAATGAGAGCAATCGAGGCCAAGATTCGCAGCGCGCTTGAAGAGAAGGGTATCAAGTGTCAGGCTGTATATCAGATGCCTGATCCGGAAGATGTCCGTGTACTTCTCGCATTCAATTCACGCGACAACAAACGCATATCGACCAATCGTGTAGAGAAGATTCTCAACTCACTTGATGTTGGTCCTGTCAAAGTACCCAGAGATTTTCAGCGTCTGAGCTCCGCCTTCTTGCACCTTGAGGTCACTCTTGGTGCAAGGACCGAACGGAATGTCGATCACGTCGCGATGTAGAACAGACAGACCAGTCTGGCTATATCCATACATCCATTGTACACAGACCACTTTGACAGCACTCCTTATTTGCCATGCACACAATCCATGCGTATGGACCTTGGACTCGACAATCGAACTGTACTGGTGACCGCTGCCTCCCGCGGCCTGGGATATGCTGTGGCTCGTGCTCTCGTTGATGAAGACGCGAATGTGGTGATCTGTGGGCGGAATGAGAATAGTCTGAAACTGGCAACTCGAGAGCTGGGTCCCCGGGCCACCTCCATCGTTGCAGATGTCTCTCAGGAGAATGACATCACACACATGATGGAATCTATTGCGAACGAGCATGATGTCCTTGATGGACTCTTTGTTAACGCCGGCGGACCTCCTCCCGGCACCTTCTCCAAGACAACAGACGAGGACTGGACCAAGGCGTTCAACCTCACATTGATGAGTGCAGTCCGGCTGACTCGCTCTGCCATCCCGCTACTGAAGAAGTCAAGCCACCCATCAGTTCTGTATAGCACCTCAATCTCAGTAAAACAACCAATTGACAACCTTCTACTCTCGAACGCAGTGAGACCGGCAGTCATAGGTCTCATGCGCACCTTGTCCACCGAGATTGCGCCTCTTGGAATTCGCACCAATGCCGTATGCCCCGGTTATATCGACACAGAGCGTGTTCAAGAGATCCTCGGTTTATCAGGAAGCGCTCGCCGGAGCATCGAACAAAGCATTCCTCTGGGACGCATAGGCACACCTGATGAGTTTGGCGCTCTCTGTGCATTCCTCCTCAGTCCCTTGGCAAGCTATGTTCACGGCTCTGTTATATCTATAGATGGAGGTCTCTACAGAGGTTTCATGTAGTCTGCTCTCACATGCGGAGGTCCGAGGTATCAATTCCACCACTTCTGATGAGAGCCGCTCTGGCGTAACTTCTGACATCCTCGTCCTCATCATTCAGAAGCTCTCTGAGACTGGGTACAGCTGGAGGATATGGTGAGATACTCAGCGCCCATGCCGCAACACGTCTCACCTCTGAACTCTCAGAATCAAGAAGCATGACGATAGCTCTCTGAATCACTTCAGATCGCCTCTCCACAACGAGTCTGATTATACGTACTTGTTCAGATGGCGAACGATTCAGGAGGGTCTCCGATAGCTTCTCCAAGGCCTTGGAGTCATCCATGTCTCGAAGTCCTCTGATTGCCCAATCCCGAACCTGGTCATCGCTGTCATCTAAGGCCGCCAGCAGACAATTGATAGATTCAGGAACTCTGATTCTTGCCAGCGCCCATGCACTGGACCTTCGAATCTCTTCATTCACATCTCCCAAGAGCGCACACAGTGTACCTAGCGCCTCGTCACTCACAGCATTTGTCAGTGCAAAGATTGCTTCCCTTCTGAGTTCCAAGTCCTCATCCTGTCGACGTGCAATCTCTCTAAGCAGCCGTCCTTGGTTGGTGATATCAGTACTTGCCAAGACATGAAGTGCCCACTTCCGCATTTCAAAGTCCAGTCGAGGATTGACCAAGATCTCAGTCATCTTGTCGTTCAACGCATCAATTCTCAGACGGTATGCGACTTGCAGCGCTCTGACTCGAATCTTGAAGTCACCATCGATGATTGCTCTCTCAACAGTCGCAACCGCAAGCTTCGACGACAAGAAGTCTGCAAGATCCAACACCTTGTGCTTCAAGTCGAGATTGCTGTCAGTCTTGAACACGGTATCAAGAAGTGCCAGAGTCTCGGTCGGCTGCCCGTTCAGCCTCTCGGCAACGTCCTTGTTCCTCTCCGGTGTTCCTGCGTTTGCCAACATGTTCATGAGGTCTTTCACGGCTTCTGGCCGCTCCTTTGTGCAATGTTACATCTTTCTCTTGACGCATACTACTAGTAAATCCTGAATGCCGATGCGTTGGGCTCTTTGAAACTCGTCTTATCAGGATTCCACTTCACTGCGCTGAAGTACGCCGCAAACTGGAGCGCAATAGCATTTGGAATCGCCTGTGCGGGGGGAGTGTGCAGACCAATCTCCACCGGTGTCCACAGATGATACGCGCTCATTCTCAGCGTGTGGCTGAGTACTTCCAGATAGACCCGGTCCTCGTCAGTTGGAGGACTATCGGTGATCAGTATTGCCCGGTCACCAACATCCACAGACAGGTTGTAGTGATGGCGGAACTCCTCTCTCACTGCTGCAATCCCTCTCACCAGAGAATACTCATTGAACTTCATCATGCCTATCTGGGCCGCTGCGTGGTTTGCTCCCTCACTGATGACATAGACCGGATGGTCCACATCGACCATCTCAGCCATCTTCCTACCCTCTTCCTTGGCCCAGCTCATCACCTCACTACCCTGATGTTCGAGTACACCAATGTCATCTCTCACTTCCTCCTGTCTGGTTTCGACAATACTGGCCGTGAGTGTGAGGAGATAGGCCATGGCTGCAGTAGTGGGGGATGATGGACTCGTATCATATGTACTCGCACCTGACCTGGTCACCCAGACATCATCCGCCATCTTTGACGCCGCTCCCTCGGCATTGTCTGTCAGGACTATAATCTTCGCTCCCTGCTCTCTGGCCTGTCGAAGGGCATCCAACACCGCAACACTCCGCCCCGATGCAGTGACCCCAATCACCAAGGTTCCATCATCGACTGGGGTATAACCAATCTCGGAAGGTGAGAGATGCACAGAGTCAATGCCCGCCGCGAGGAGGCACCATCTTCCATAACTTGCCACTGCATAGGAGTCCCCACATCCCATTAGTATGATGCGCTCTCCCTGTCGCAACTGCTCTGAGTGACTCTCATCCACTGCTCTGATCGTCTCGGCGATGGCCCTGTCCTGCAACATCAGAGAAGCATAACAGGTGTCAAAGAAGTCTGTCAGACCCGCACCCCCGTATGGCATACACTCCCGTCACAGGCAGGTCCCATCACCTGCCCTGTCTGACCGACCCGCACCGCTCTCGGGCGCGCATTCTCGCCGTTCCCAGTGATGTCGAAGCAAGCAATCATGGCCTGCTACGTCTGTCCTCCAAGACTTATGACAGTGTTCATACTGTCAGACTGGAACGAAAAGAAGTGGCGCCCCCGCCGGGATTCGAACCCGGGTTTCAAGAGATCCGCTCCAAGCTGACAACCCGCTTGGATTGACAGTCTTGAATGACCTATTCCTTGCTGGTTGAGTGAACCACAACTGCAAGAAACCTCTGTGTTCCGCCCGTCTCCTGCCAGTGTCACCACCATCCAGCACTCTCTAGAGAATGCCGGACTTAGCAGGAGCATTGTCGATATCATTGGGATGGGATCCCTCCTTCTGACCTGGCCTCCTCCTCCTGTACTGATGTTGGCGCATCACATCCAACGACAGCGAGGTCTTCCACAGTTCTTACCACGGCGGGATCATCATCACCCTTCACAGGTCCATCACTGAAACTGAGAATACCCATCTGAGCATGGTGAACAGCCGCGGACTCTCCGGGGCCCGATGCTGGCCCTCTCCTGGAGAGTAAGGACTTCCCTTGAGAAGACTTCTTCGAACTCTTCCCTTGGGCTTTCAGACGCGCACGTCGATTGGTTGTTGTTCGAACAACCGCTCTAGTCCACAGACCTAGTCCTCTCACAGAGTGCAGTGACTTTGTGAGCGTGAGCATGCGTGCTGCGATGTTGATACTACCATTCTGGTCCGCATTGATCTTGTAGCCGCAGGATGGGCAGTGGAAGTAGTTCTGCCGGGGTCTCCTCCCCTTGCTGCCGCACTTCCAGCACATGATGGAGGTCCACGACTCAGGAACGACCCTGAACCGGGCATCCTTTCCCACAACTTTCCATCCCTGCTGAGCCAGCCCATGCTTCAGACCATCTGTTATCCGGGCAAAGGCCCAGGAGTGGATCATGGCTCTGTATCTGCGACCTCGATAGTTTCCACGTCTAGCACGCACGCGTATATTCTTCAGACGACCTATGGCGACATAGAGTGTGTACTTTCCAGACAGTTCAGAGATGTAGTCGAGAAGCTGACGCACAAGGACCCGGTCATACTCCCTCGCAACGTTCTCTCTCTTGGAACGTAACTGACGGAGCCTCTCGACAACCCCGTCATGAACCAGTCCGTTGTTCTTCCGCGCGTGCATCTCACTCTGCAGGTCCGCCACAAGCCTGTCATACTTCTTGATGACTCTGACCTTGTCCCTCTGGATGAAGTAACGAGTCTCCCGTGTCTTCTCAGGAGTGAGAAGAGTCGAGCAGGCAGCCTTCTTGATACCCAGGTCAATCCCGAGTATCGCAACGGGGAGTTCATCCTCGTGAACATCCTCATCAGTAACCACCCTGACCGCTATGGTCACCCACCATTTTCTGAATCGGTCTGTGAAGATCTGCACAGCCTTCACATCCCCTCGCCGAATCTGGTTCAGATGGAAGGGTGACATCTTGAGGGGGAGACTCAGTCGATCATGGAACGTTCTCCCTTCTCGTACCGAGTCCAGGGAGTCTCTGATATCAAGCCACCATCGAGAAACCGAGGTCTTCTTCTCTATCAGTCTGAACCTCCGAGAGAAGGCCCATCTTGGTATCCTTCGACTACTATTGATTGTGCTGGGGCGAGAAGCTTTTCTTCCCACCTTTGCTCTCAGTTTGAGATAACTCTCATAGAGGGCCACAGCGGTCTGCCTGCACTCTGTCATCTCGTTCTGAGAGATACGCGGGAACCGTAGCTTGAAGTCATGAGGGACACTCAACCTCTTGCTGTATCCGGCCCTCACCTTGAGAGCAGTCATGGTGAGTCTGTCTAACTCTCCGTCATCAATCCGGCTCTTCTTGGGGCCCACTAACAACTCTTTTTCGTGTTGTTCAATGACTCCAAGAAAGGCACGAATCACTCGGGTGTCTCGTCCAACAGTCTGCCTGAGCCTCTGTCTGGACCTCTCGGTCATCACATCCCAGTTGACTGGGATTTTTACCGAGATTGTCACACCCTTCGAACGAGCCATCATAGGTCACCGACGGAATATAAAGTTCTGACCTGTTTCGATCAGTCGAGTTCACTCCCATTCTTGTCCTCAAGATTGCTAATGTACTCGTATCTCGTTTCCAGCACCATCTCTCCTCTTCATCGAAACGATTTGATGCGTAGCTATATACTGGTACGCTCTCTCCCGGTGGCTCATTATCTCTCATGAGTATCGTATGATTCTTGTTGAACAGGATGTCAGCATATTAGTCACTAGAAGTTCGCAGACCTCTTCGCGAAAAGAAGTGGCGCCCCCGCCGGGATTCGAACCCGGGTCTCAAGAGATCTGCTTCAAGACGGCAACCCGCTTGGATTGACAGTCTTGAATGCTACTCCGTGTACTCCAGAGAAGCTGGAGAACAGGCCGGACTACACTACAGGGGCAGTCGGGCTTCAGCCGGCCTGTTATTCTATTAAAGTTGTCGGAGTGGTTTTCTTGTGTTTGATTCGAAGTGACGAAGTCCGACCGATCCGAGTGGTGCGGCGCGCTCAGACCATCACCGGAGTAAGTTTATTACGGTTTGAATCACTATACTTACTAGGCTCACACAGCCAAGCCCCGCTAGACATAATGCCATCTCTGTGTTTTATCGCAAGCCTTTTATTGATACAGAATTCCCCGTCCTTTGCTCAGACAGAACTGCTTCCCTCATGCATGGTTGTATGTTACACCATGGGACTTCTTGTCATGCAAGAAGAGGCACTAGGCGGTGTGACAGCTGTCCACCTTCAAGAGATGGGCTCGTGGCGCAGATAGGTAGCGCAGCAGGCTTTTAACCTGATGGCCGCGGGTTCAAATCCCGCCGAGCCCGCCATAGCCCTGGCATGAGGTGGAATGGTTCTGAAAGAGTAACAACAAACGGGGCGGCTATTGCGACAGATGTGTGAGCTCGGACTTCTGAGTTCCATGCGTTGGGAAGCGTGTATGTTCGCAGTAGTTCCCCCGTCCTTTACACTTGCGGTGTGATCACATGGCATCGGGCGCACAAGAACGGGACAAGTATTGGCCGGTAATGGAGGCATTCTTTGATCAGTATGGACTAGTAGGCCAACATCTGGACTCGTTTAACCGGTTCATCAGAGAAGAGCTTCAGAATGTCGTAGACAGTGTTGGCAAGCTCACCCCTAAGATTGAGGGTTATATTGTAGAACTCGGAGAGATCACAATCGATCCCCCGTCAGTCCGAGAGGCTGACGGGAGCGAGCATCCTCTCTATCCTAATGAGGCCCGGATTCGGAACCTCACTTATGCGAGCAAGCTTCACCTTGAGATGACCCCTGTCAGAAAGGAGGGCACGGTTTCCACACGGCTTGAGACCATGAAGATCTACATCGGCGACATGCCCATCATGCTTCGAAGCGAGAAGTGTCTTCTTCATGGGATGTCGGATGAGGAGCTGATTGCACATGGAGAGGACCCGCGCGACCCTGGTGGTTACTTCATCATTAACGGTTCAGAGCGCGTCCTGGTGACCCAAGAGGATTTGGCGCCAAACCGCATCCTGATAGAGGAGGCCAGCAAGAGCTCTAGCTACACACACATCGCGAAAGTGTTCTCCACTTCACGGGGCTTCAGGGCTCCTGTCACCATTGAGCGGAAACGAAACGGTGAGCTGCGTGTGCAGTTCCCATCAGTACCCGGAAAGATACCCCTCGCCATCCTGTTGAAGGCACTGGGACTGGAATCGGACAAGGAGATTGCCGAGGTCATCTCAGATGATGATGAGATCAGGAACGAACTCATCGTCACAATCGAGCAGGCTGCGCCAATAAATGCCATGAGGGACGAGGAGGCAGGCTCAACCCGAACAAACGCCCTGGACTTCATCGGGAAACGGGTTGCAGTGGGGCAGACAAAGGAGTACCGACTCGCTCGGGCCGAAAAAGTGCTCGACCGTTATCTCCTTCCACACATCGGGACTGAGGAAGACAGCCGGCTGCAGAAGGCATACTACCTTGGGCAGATGGTAGAACGTCTCCTCGAACTGGTCCTTCTCAAGAGAACACCGGACGACAAAGACCACTATGCCAACAAGCGCCTCAAGCTCTCCGGAGACCTGCTGATGTCTCTGTTCCGAGTGGCCCTCTACTCACTCACACGCGACATCAAGTATCAGCTCGAACGGACAGCCGTACGCGGGCGCAAGCCGAACATCCGCACTGCAGTGAGGGCTGATGTCATCACACAGAGGCTCAAACACGCCCTTGCCACAGGAAACTGGGTTGGCGGTAAGGCCGGGGTCTCACAGCTTCTGGACCGCACGAATTACATCTCATCACTCTCACACCTGAGAAGGGTGGTATCCCCACTATCACGGTCACAACCACACTTCGAGGCGCGTGACTTGCATTCAACCCATTGGGGAAAAATCTGTCCCAATGAAACACCTGAGGGGCCCAATTGTGGTCTTGTAAAGAACATCGCCATGATGGCCTACATCTCAGTCGGCACCGACGAAGATGCCGTTGAACGCGCACTCATCAAGGCCGAAGTCGCATCCATTGAGAAGCTACGAGGCAAGCGTGGCGTCAAGGCCGCCGATGTCTTCCTGAATGGTAGACTTGTCGGTACACACTTGGCACCACAGGTACTTGTCAAGACCATCCGGCAGAAGCGAAGAGCCGGAGAGATTGACTCACAGACCAACATTGCCTATTACGAGGACACACACGAGGTCCAGGTCAACTGTGATGCGGGCCGTGTGAGAAGACCTGCAATCGTGGTCGAGAACGGAAAGAGTCGCCTCACTGACGAGCACCTTCGAATGATCAAGGATGGCGAATGGGGCTTTCTCGACCTCCTGAGGAACGGCATAGTCGAATTCCTCGATGCAGAAGAAGAGGAGAACACTCTGATTGCCATGTATCCCAAGGACATAACACCAAAGACCACACACCTCGAGATTGTCCCCTCGACGATTCTCGGCATCTCAGCCGCACTCATTCCTTTCCCAGAACGAAACCAGTCACCTCGAAATGTGTACATGGCTGGCATGGCAAAGCAATCAGTGGGTGTACCGGCATCCAATTTCAGGTTCAGGGCTGATACACGTTCTCATTTCTTCCATTATCCACAAGTCCCACTGGTCAAGACCCGTGCAATGGATGCCATCGGTTATGAGGAACGGCCTGCAGGTCAGAACTTCGTCGTAGCCATCCTATCCTTTGAGGGCTATAACATTGAAGACGCTCTGATAATGAACAAGGCCTCGATAGAGAGAGGTCTCGGTCGAAGCACATTCACACGGGTCTATGAGAGTGAGGAGCGGAAGTATCCCGGAGGTCAAGAGGACCGCTTTGAGATCCCTGACCGCAGTGTGAGAGGATACCGCGCATCCGAGTCATATCGCAACCTCGGAGAGGATGGAATAATCGAGACAGAAGTGGAAGTCCAGGGCGGCGACGTCCTCATCGGACGAACTTCTCCCCCGCGATTCTTAGAAGAATACTCCGAGTTTGAGATTGCCTCTCCGAATCGTCGTGAAACCTCTGTTGCTGTCCGTCATGGCGAGTCAGGGGTCGTAGACAATGTGATACTCACTGAGACCATTGACGGAAATCGTCTTGTCAAGGTCAGGGTCAGAGACCTTCGAATCCCAGAACTGGGTGATAAGTACGCATCCCGTCACGGGCAGAAGGGCGTGATCGGCTACATAGTCCCCCAGCAAGATCTGCCCTTCACAGAGGACGGTGTCGTCCCAGACCTGTTGATCAACCCCCACGCGATTCCGAGCCGAATGACAATCGGTCAGATTCTTGAGATGATTGCTGGAAAGGCAGGGTGCATGATCGGCCAGCAGCAGGACGCATCACCCTTCTCAGGGGTCACTGAAGAGGAACTCTTTGAGATCCTCACAAAGCACGGACTCAAGCACAATGGCCGAGAGACCATGTACTCTGGTATCACCGGTGAGAAACTGAAGGTCGATGTCTTCATTGGTGTCATCTTCTATCAGAAGCTGCACCACATGGTTGCAGACAAGATCCATGCCCGTGCCCGTGGACCCGTACAAATCCTCACACGCCAACCGACAGAGGGTCGTGCCCGCGAGGGCGGCCTCCGGTTTGGCGAGATGGAGCGTGACGTCCTGATTGGCCACGGTGCTGCAATCCTCCTGAAGGGACGTCTCCTCGATGAGTCGGATAAGAGTAACATGCTGGTCTGCGAAGACTGCGGCCTGATTGGTGTCTATGACAGAAACAAAGACCAATACTACTGCCCAATCTGCGGCACGAACGCCAAGATCAGCAGTGTCGTTGTCTCATACGCTTTCAAACTCCTCATTCAGGAAATGATGTCGCTGGGTCTGGCCACTAGGCTCAGGCTGAAGGAGATGATCTAGATGATTTCGGGCCTCACTACAAAGAAGATTGACTCCATTGAGTTCGGACTACTCTCACCTGAAGATATCAGGAAGATGTCAGTCGCACAAATAGTTGTAGCGGATACTTATGACGAAGATGGCTATCCAATTGACAGTGGCATTATGGATCAGAAGCTAGGTGTGATTGATCCCGGACAGAAGTGCCGGACCTGTGGAAACAGGGTCGGAAACTGCCCTGGGCACTTCGGACACATCGAGCTGGCCCGACCTATCATGCATGAGGGTTATGCGAAGGTCATCCACAAGGTCCTTCGGGCGATATGCAGGGAGTGCAACCGAATACTGCTCACTGATGAGGAGATTGACCACTACAAGGGTCTCTTCAAGAGGTACCCGGAGATTGGTCAGAAGACGGCCATGCTATCGAACGAGATATTGAAACGAGCGGCAAAGGCAAAGAAGTGCCCGCATTGCGAGGCCGAACAGCTCAAGCTCAAGCTTGAGAAACCGACCTCCATCTATGAGGTTGGAGAGGCCGGATCCGTTCGTCTGACCCCCATCGACATCAGGGCCCGTCTCGAGGGTGTTTCGGATGAGGACTATCGTCTTCTGGGAGTGAACACCGACGCAGCCAGGCTCGAATGGTCCATTCTGACGGTCCTTCCTGTCCCTCCTGTTACAGTACGCCCGTCCATCACACTAGAGTCTGGTGTGAGAAGTGAGGACGACCTGAGCCACAAGCTCATTGACATCATTCGTATCAATCAGAGGCTGCGCGAGAACCTAGATGCTGGAGCCCCTCAACTGATTGTCGAGGACCTCTGGGAGCTGCTTCAATATCACTGCACGACGTACTTTGACAATGGGGTCAGCGGAATACCTCCCGCACGGCACAGATCTGGTCGTGCCCTGAGGACTCTGGCTCAGCGCCTGAAGGGTAAGGAGGGCCGCTTTCGCTCAAACCTGTCCGGCAAGCGAGTGGACTTCTCCGCTCGAACCGTCATATCACCGGATCCCAACTTGAGCATGAACGAAGTGGGTGTCCCTGAGCAGATCGCCAAGATTCTGACGATACCACAACGTGTCACAAGATGGAATCTGGAAGAGATGAAAGAGTTGGTCATTAGAGGGCCTGACAGGCATCCTGGTGCCAACTACCTCATTCGTACTGACGGTCGTCGCGTTGACCTACGATTCGTCAAGGACCGGTCGATTATCTCTGATACGATAGAGGAGGGTTTCATTGTCGAACGCCATCTCAGCGATGGTGACATCGTGCTGTTCAACAGGCAACCATCACTTCACAGGATGTCGATAATGGCTCACGAAGTGAGGGTGATGCCCTATCGAACGTTCAGGCTTTCTCTCTATGTATGTCCACCATACAACGCAGACTTTGACGGGGACGAGATGAACCTCCATGTGCCACAGTCCGAGGAGTCTCGTGCTGAGGCAAGGGTCCTGATGAGAGTGCAGGAGCAGATCCTATCACCTCGTTACGGGGGCCCAATCATCGGAGCCCTGCAAGACTACATATCAGCAGCCTTCCTGTTGACCCGCAAGTCCAGTCTATACACAAAGAACCAGGTCAATCAGCTACTGGCCACAGGTAACTATGAGGGAATGCTGCCAGAGCCTGCCATAAAGGCCCCGGTTGAATTATGGACTGGGAAGCAGATCTTCAGCATGTTCATTCCCGACGGTATCAACATATCATTCAAGGCCAACATCTGCCGGAAGTGCTCCGTATGCAAGCGTGAAGACTGCGAGTATGATGCCTACGTAATAGTCAGGGACGGCAATCTGACTTACGGGGTGGTGGACGAGAAGGCCTTCGGGGCCGGAGAACCGGACTCTCTGTTCCACAGAATCATCAAGGAGAAGGGTCCTACTACTGCGAGGATATTCATGGACTCGGTCGGAAAACTCCTTGTCCGTCTCATCACGGACAGGGGCTTCTCCATGGGTCTCAATGATGTGACTCTTCCGCGCGAGGCCAGCCAGAGGATTGCACGAATCCTCAGTGATGCAGATGACAAGGTGAACCAGCTCATTGAAACCTACAAGAGGGGCGAGCTCGATCCCAATCCCGGACAGACCCTGCTCGAAACCCTTGAACAACGGATAATGGCGACCTTGGCTGAGGCCCGAGACTCCGCAGGTGATGTGGCCGGTGAGCATCTCGGTCTCGAGAACACTGCTGTCATCATGGCCCAGACTGGCGCCAGAGGCTCTCGTCTGAACCTTTCTCAGATGGCTGCGGTCGTGGGCCAGCAGGCCGTGCGTGGTGAGCGAATCAGCAGGGGCTACGTTGGACGCACGCTACCGCACTTCGAGAGAGGTGATCTCGGAGCCCGTGCCCGCGGGTTTGTCACGTCGAGTTACAAGAGCGGACTCGACCCGATTGAATACTGGTTCCACGCTGCGGGCGGCAGGGAAGGTCTAGTGGACACTGCCGTGAGGACATCGACCTCAGGATATATGCAACGTAGGCTCATGACGGCATTGCAGGACCTGAAGGTCGAGAGCGATGGCACAGTGAGAACTGCACCCGGACGCATTGTCCAGTTCAAGTTTGGTGACGACGGTGTGGACCCGAGCAAGTCCGACCATGGTCGTTCAGTGAACATCGACATTGCAATCGAGAAGGTCCTGGGAAAGGGAAGGATGGACTAGGGAGGTCTTGAGAATGTCTAAGACGAAGCAGACGAAGAAGACAACGGCGAAGAAATCAACGGGGAAGAAGGCTTCCAAGAAGACCACAACGAAGAAGACTTCCAAGGCGCGGTCAAGGACCACGACCTCCGCCAAGAAGGCTGTGACCGATTCAGCTCTTGACAAATATATGACAAAACGCTTCGAGTTGATGCGTGCCCAGAAGCGGTTGCCTCCCAGTGTCATGGATGAACTCGAGACTAAAGTCAGAGTTCTTGATATCACAAAGAAAGAGTTTGACACCATCTGCGACGACGTGCTCGACTCCTACGAACGCTCGCTTGTGGAACCGGGAGAGGCCGTCGGGACAGTAGCGGCACAGAGTATTGGTGAACCCGGTACACAGATGACTCTGCGCACATTTCACTATGCCGGTGTGGCAGAACTGAGCGTGACACAGGGTTTGCCTCGACTGATTGAGATTGTGGATGCTCGAAACAACCCGAGCACACCCACCATGAAGATCCACCTTGCGGATGACATTGCTGACGATAGAAACGAGGCTCGGAGAATCGCGCGCGACATCGAGATGGTCCTCGTAGAGAGTGTTGCAAGTAATGTTTCAATTGACCTTCTCCGACAGGCAATTGATATCCGTCTCGACCCCGAACTCATGGAGGACAAGGGGCTCACTGCAGAGATTGTGTCGAATGCCATTCAAGAGAAGATCAAGGGTAAGGGTGAGGTAGAGGCTGACGAGAACACAATCTTTGTCTATCCCGCCAATGACACACTTGCCGAGCTACAACGGCTGAGTGAGAAGATTCGCGAGGTGCGTGTGAAGGGAATCAGCGATGTCACGCATGTGGTGATCAGAAAGGAGTCCGAAGGATACGTGCTCTACACGGAAGGGTCCAATCTGCAGGACGGTCTTGAGGTCGAGGGAATCAACCCCCACAAGATCTACACGAACAACCTGAGAGAGATATATCAGGTGCTTGGCATCGAGGCTACAAGAAATGCCATAATCAAAGAGTCAATGAACGTTCTTAATGAACAGGGGATGGACGTCGATGTCCGTCACATCATTCTGGTGGCAGATATGATGACCGCCGACGGTACCATCAGACAGATTGGCCGTCACGGTATCTCTGGCTCCAAGAACAGCGCATTGGCCCGTGCTGCCTTTGAGGTCACAATCAAGCATCTCTTGGGGGCGGGAATCGCAGGGACTAAGGACCCGTTGAAGGGTATTACAGAGAATGTCATCCTTGGCCAACTCATTCCATTAGGCACTGGAAGCATAGACCTGCTCATGAATCCACAGGTCATGCCAAGTAAGAGGAAGACTAAGCGCTCATAGAGTTCTTGGACGTGGCGGAAGCATTAAAACAGGAATCTCTTTGACGCAAATCATCTGTCCATGAATCCACACAGAGAGGTCATGAAATGAGCCTGAATCAACCAATAGCGAGTGCAGTAAGTACAGGCAAGTGCAAGATAGGTGCAAAGTCGTCAATCGATGCGGTCAAGAAGGGTGATGCCAAGCTGGTCGTCATCGCTGCGAATTGCCGGAAGGACGAACGTGAAGACATTGAGAGATACGCAAAGCTCGCTGGAATCAAGGTTCGTGTCTTTGAAGGAACATCTTGGGATCTTGGAGAAACGGTAGGCAAACCATTCATGGTTTCTGCCATTGCAGTGATTGAGCCTGGCGACTCGAAGATACTCAAGATGGTTTGAGGCGATCATTTGGGCAGAGTCAAGCTATCTATGGACGACATGGCGCTCATAGCCAAGTTCGAACAGATCACAGGCGCTGCGGCCATCGATGTCGTTCGAGATGATGACGGTGACCGAATTATCGTTGTTGTACGAGCGAAGCAGCTGGGACGTGCCATCGGGAAAGGTGGTGAACGTGTCAGAGCGGCTTCGGAGGTCTTTGGAAGAACAGTCGATGTTGTAGAAATGGCCGAGACTGTTGAGGAATTCGTAAAGAGTGCGCTAGCCCCCGCAAGAGTCGAAGAAGTGAAAATAGTCAAGCAGAGAGATGGCAGCAAAGTGGCATCAGTCACTGTGAAGAACGAAGATCGTGGTATTGCCATTGGTCGTGAGGGGCGCAATGTTGCAAGGGCTCGGATTCTTGTGAAACGGCACTTCGACCTCAGCAATGTAGTGATTGCATGAGCCTCCCCACAGCTTACTTTTCATAAGCCTTTTAAGGTTACAACAGGCGAGAGCCGTTGACCACCAACAGGGCGCACTATGAATGGTGCGTTAGCCCGTCATGAGGTAAGGAAATTTGACTGGATCGAAATCCCCCACAGGTGAATTTGCAGGAAGACCCCTCCTGCGAAAGCGGAAGAAGTTCCGCTGGAAGAAACCTGCTTACAAGAGAAGAGTCTTGAAACTCAGGAAGAAGACTGACCCGCTCGAGGGGGCTCCCCAAGCGCGAGGCATAGTCCTTGAGAAGGTGGGTATCGAATCCAAGCAGCCAAACTCTGCTATCCGTAAGGCTGTTAGAGTGCAGCTCTCGAAGAATGGAAAGCAAATCACTGCATTCATTCCTGGTGACGGTGGTCTGAAGTATATTGATGAGCACGACACAGTGCTTGTCGAGGGAATCGGCGGCGCAATGGGTGGTGCAATGGGCGACCTGCCAGGGGTCCGGTGGAAGGTCGTGAAAGTCAATGGTGTGGCCTTGGACTCATTGATTTACGGGAAGAAGGAGAAGCCAATTCGTTAGGTGGTTCATATGGCTGAAGAAGAATCGCTCAAACCAGAAGCCGAGGTTATGGAGACTCCTCACGCCCCTCCCGAGTTATTGTTGTACGGCAAGTGGGATCCAACTGAAGTCGAGGTGAGAGACCTAGGTCTAGTTCGATATATCTCCCTTCGACCAACACTCATACCACACACCTCGGGAAGACACGCCCACAAGCGTTTTCACAAGTCTAGTGTTCCAATAGTTGAACGCTTTGCGAACAAACTGCTCAATGCTGGCCGCAGGAAGGACAAGAAGACACGCACCGGTCGGAATGCCGGAAAGAAGCAGAAGGTCGTCAACACTCTGAAGCGCGTCTTTGAGATTATCCACTACAGGACGGGACTCAACCCCATACAAGTTCTCGTCACTGCGATTGAGAACTCAGCCCCCTCCGAAGAGACCACTAGAATCTCTTACGGTGGGATGGCATATCCAAGATCCGTCGATGTATCGCCCCAACGTCGCATTGACCTGGCCCTGAGATACCTGGCCGTCGGTGCCGTACGTTCATCCCACAAGAGCGCAAAGTCCTTCGAAGAGGGTATTGTTGATGAACTCCTCCTTGCCTACAAGGGCGACTCTGGGAGTTTCGCCGTGGCCCGGAAGGAAGAGCGAGAGCGTGTGGCTCGATCGGCTCGGTAGTCTACCACATCTGATTGCATGGCTCAGCCATGCATTCCCCATTCTTTCTCAGCTCATCTTATCAGAAGGTTGTTTCACTGCAATCTGTCAGAGGAGCGACCAATGAGTAAGATGTCCTTGGCGTACTTGGCACTTGTTGCCACCACCCTTGCATGGTCATCATCACTCATCTTGGCCAAGGTGGTGTTTGCCGAGGGTGTTGGTCCCATTCTCTTTGTCGCCCTCCGATACACCCTTGCCTGTCCCTTTCTCCTGACAGTAGTCCTATACCAACAGGGGCACAATACAATAATGCATATTCGACAGAACTGGCGAATAGTGATGATTGCGGGACTTGCTGGTCCTTTCATCTCCCAAATCCTTCAATACATTGGCCTCAATATGACCACGGCCAGCGACGCACTCCTCCTGTTGAACCTGACACCTATCTTTGCTGTCGTCTTGGCGTTGCCACTGCTGAGGGAACAAATCACACGAGCGAAGATGCTGGGCCTCGTCACGGCCACTCTCGGGGTGACACTCATTGTCCTCAACACATCGCCGGAGACATCCTCAGTGGATCCTCTGCGCCTACTCGGTGATATCATTGTGATTGCATCCACCTTCTTCTTCGCCATCAATGGCATTGCCGGCAAGATGGCAGTGGGAGATCTGGACTCGGTCACACTTACCTTCTATAGCACACTCATCGCGGTTCCTTTCATATGGTTCTCTGCTGCTGTGCTCGAAGACCTCTCTGTCTTGCTGGTAATGAGTGCCCAAGCATGGGTCATTGTGTTGTGGGTAGCAGTCATCAACACAGTGGTTGCCTTCATCCTCTATTATGAATCAATGAAGCACATCGAGGCATCCATTGTACAGATCACACTGAACCTCATTGCCGTCTGGGGGGTCTTGATGTCTGTACTGGTGCTTGGAGAAACTGTCACGTGGCTTCAGATGCTGGGCGGGCTTCTCACAATCGTAGGTGTCATTTTGGCACAGGTGCATCTGAGTGAGTCGAGGCGGGCACTGGCCGAAGGGAGGTCAGAGCAAATCGACTACAGTCCCGTCAAGGTCCGCGAGAATGGAGATGGTCTAGATGAGAAGACTGCCGCGTAGTCACAATGTCCCGTTCGAAAGCCTCATCAGCAACTGCTCGTCTGTCACCAGCTGATTTCCATGACCAAGAAACTGCTAATCTGTTACGGAACCAGATATGGTACAACTACCGGGATTGTTCAAGAAATTGAAAAGACCGCGGAGGCGATTGGTGCCGATGTCAGTGTCGTAGAACTTCAGAAGAAGCTTCCAGACATCAATGTTGACGACTATGACATTGTCATAATAGGGAGCGCCATTCAGGCCGGGCGATGGAAGAAAGAGCCATTGGAGTTCATTAAGAAGAACATCGAAACCCTCTCGACAACCAAGGTCGCACTCTTCGTCGTGTGTGGGGATGCCGGCGATCCCCAACGATGTGGTTTCGCACAGGAGGAGTACCTCGATAAAATAGTCGAACTGTTCCCCACTCTCAATGTGATTTCGACAGGTCTCTTTGGAGGCATGTTCGACTTCAAACGTTACAGCTTCCCCGTGCGAGCACTCGTCAAACGCATAATCAAGAGTCGCCTCCCCGAGGGCGAGGAACTCCCGGAGAAGATGGACTTCCGTGACTGGGACATGATTCGTGAGTGGACTCGCGACTTGGTGGAGGCATAGTTCCTAGGTTGACGCGCCAAGAATCGCCGAGTTCCCTCTCGGTCAATGGAACCTGTCGAAAGCATTAAAAGCGTCGCACAAAGTGACTGCAAAAGTCTGTCCCCTCAGTGGACAGGCTATAACAACGTGGTGAATAAGATTGAGCAAGAAAGACAAGGAGCACCTCAATCTCGTCGTCATAGGGCACGTAGACCACGGTAAGAGCACTATGACGGGCAGATTGCTTTACGAGACGGGTGCTGTAGATGAACGTCAGTTCCAACAGCATAAGGAAGAAGCGGAGAAACTCGGCCGCCCCTCATGGGCCTGGGCCTTTGCTCTCGACAGGCTCAAGGAAGAGCGTGAGCGCGGGCTCACAATCGATATCGCGTTCTTCAAGTTCCTGACTGACAAGTACTACTACACGATCATTGATGCACCTGGTCACAAGGACTTCATCAAGAATATGATCACCGGAGCCTCACAGGCCGACGTAGGTCTACTTGTCGTGTCTGCCAAGAGAGGTGAGTTTGAGGCCGGAATTGGACCTGGTGGCCAGACCAAGGAGCATGCATACCTCGCTATGACTCTCGGTGTGCCATCGCTGATTGTCTGTGTGAACAAAATGGACGATGAGAGCGTCAAGTACAGCGAAGACAGGTACAATGAGGTTAAGGACGAGGTTGGAGGATTCCTGAAGAGCATCGGTTACAAGCTCGAGAACGTACCATTCATCCCGACCTCGGCGCTTGATGCTGCGAACCTGAAGGAGAAGAGCCCTGATCTCACGCCATGGTACAAGGGTCCCAGCCTTCTTGAGGCCCTCGACGCAGTGACACTTCCACCCAAGCCTACCGACAAACCGCTGCGTGTCCCAATCAACGATGTATATTCCATCAAGGGTGTGGGCACAGTACCGGTTGGCAGGGTTGAAACTGGTGTGATGAAGACGGGAATGAAGGTCACATTCATGCCCCCGAACAAGACTGGAGAGGTCAAGTCCATTGAGATGCATCACGAGATTCTACCTGAGGCCGTTCCTGGTGACAATATCGGCTTCAACGTGAGAGGCATCGAGAGAAAGGATCTCGGTCGCGGTGATGTTGCTGGTCCGACAGACAAGCCTCCCACAGTGGCAGCGGACTACACCGGTCAGGTGATGGTCATCCAGCATCCCAGTGCGATCACAGTCGGATACACTCCGGTCATTCACGCGCACACGGCTCAGGTGGCCTGCAGATTCGACAAGATTCTACAGAAGCTGGACCAGCGTTCTGGTCAGGTCATCGAGGAGAACCCAGACTTCGTGCGCAAGGGTGAGTCCATGATTGCCACCCTCGTACCACTGAAGCCAATGGTCATCGAGAGCTACAAGAACTTCCCACAGCTCGGCAGGTTTGCTGTTCGTGACATGGGTATGACTGTGGCTGTCGGTATTGTCCAGAAGGTCACTCCTAGGAAATAGTTCTCATGAGAACCGGGCCCGCAAGGCCCGCGTTCCTCTCTCTTTTTCTCATTTCAGACAAATCAAAGATGTTAGAAGGAGCTTGGCACTCAGGTGACCAAGTCACTGGAGGAGTATACTAGACTTTGATGGATGATCATGACCACTCTGAGCTGTCCTCGTATTCGACATCACCGCTTCGTTGGCTCCTACTTGCTATTGTGGCCATTCTCGGGACGATTGGCATCGTAGGCGTTGGTATGCATTACTCGGTCGATGTGGCCTCACTCCTCCTAGTCTTCTATGTCCCTCTCTTTGTGTTTCTGTTGTGGGCTATCTACAGGTGGGCTCAAGGAAGGGAGGTTGCCGTGACAGATGAAGCAGAAGACAGGAGTGTCTTCACACTAATACAAAAGCGCGCTCTGCCAGTCCGTTTCATCTCCCACCTGAACATCCTCCAATGCCCTGACTGCGAGCATAGATTTGATCTGGTAAACGCACGACCTGTTGAAGATGAGATTGACGTGATCCTGTGCCCAAACTGCGGCATCAGACTCTACGTTCCGGGCATGTAGACACTCCTCGGGATAGTCACAACATGTGACTTCATCTGGTGACCACGAAGAGTGGCTCCGCTATATATAGCAAATCTGCGCAGTATTCCTTGTGAAATACCATGGCTCTGGCAACTAACACCCGGAACATATCTGTGCTAAAGAACAAGCGAGGCAAGGCCCTCTCGACGGATGCAGTGACCTATGCCTACACAACTTTCGTGAGGTGAAGCAACAATGGCGATATCGAAGACCAGATTCCCAAGGAGGACCTCTGGCAACAAGGCCATCTCCACGATGGCAATTAGTCAGGCATACTTCAGGCGTTAGAGAGGCGCGGTCCTCTCTGGCCACTCACTTTCTTATCATCGGTTCTACCGTCAGTACTCATCGCCGCAACAATATGATAATAGAAGAAATGTGGCGCTGAGGTGGTTTTCAGATGCATGGACGCCGTGGCATCAGTCCATATGGAACTTCGCCACAGTTCTTGACTCAACTAACTTATGCTTATCAGGAGGATTATCAACAACATTGAACATTCTTCTTATGTTTGGAGATACGTTTACCTCCTTGATCAACTTAGAAGATTTGGACTTTTTAGATAGGTACTCGTGGGCAAAAGATCTAGTCATTGTCTTGACACTCTTGAAGTCAAGTATAACGGTGTCATCCTGAACACTCTCTATCCTATCAAAGAGGACCCTTGCATTATGCCTTAGTGCCAAGTCTTGAGACAGAATCTGGTTCACCACCAATCTATTTCTCAAGATAATCATATATATTCACCACTCGTGCTGGATATGGTATTCTAACAGTTATCAAGGTTCCAGGAAGCTCATAAGTCTTCTCCAAGTCATACTCTATGAAACTATCTCTCTGGATCTCCACGGCTCCTTGGCCTGACACTATGAATATCGCACCCTTCATACCGGTGGTGAATATTGCGACGTTCGAGTTCAAACCATAACCTCTGCCCTCTCCTTTGGTTGTCACACCTTCAATGGCACCCCTAATCGCCTCAGAGTCTCTCTCATATCCCATTCCATGCTTTCTGAAACATCCATTAATAGTAATTCCATCGTCGAAAAAGCAGATATCCATATGTCCTCCTCTTTCATAGGCTTGGGCCATAACCCAAGAACTGCTGAACTCAGAGTGTTCGTAGATATTCTCAACAAGCTCCCCAATTAGGTATTTGAATGCGTCTTCCCCTCCACAGCTGCGACCGTTATCATGGATTCTATAGATTGTCTGAAGAATACTGATGACTTCATCTTGGTTCCTTGGTAGTGGCACTAACGGCAAGTATGACTTCTTCCAACTCTGACAATCGAATCGAGCAGCGTTCGTTACTACTTCAATGTAGCTCTGCACGTTTGAATTTCTAGGGAGCTTGACGGCATAATTGTTTCTCACTAAGAGCATTGTTAGTGGTAATAGCGTGGTTGGATAAACGAAATTCAACTCTGAGAGATCTAACACTTGACTTTCCTCCGCCATCCGTCGGAATTGGCAGAACTCTCTGTAATTTGCCCATAGTTCAGACATAACGCATCATTCTCCAATTGAGATACCACCTCACGTGATTTCGAAAAGATGATACCTTCTTGAGCAACTGCCTCTCCGAAATCAACGGTCGGACATTAGTCCCCTCAACTAAACTCGATTTGTGTTTCTCATGCCCTGTCATCTCCTCTCACCATGGCATACTACAACTCATTGGTACGCGCCCAAGAATCAAGCAACTTCCGGCATAAGCCTTATGTTTATCAAAACCTCTTCCCATCCTGTCGTAGGAGGATTGAATCAAATGAATGAGGGCATAGATCAATCTGAGAAAGTAGCTGTGTTCTGGGATTATGAAAATGCCAGAGTGTGGGCCGAAGGAATTCAGATTCCACTTGCTGAAAGAGTCCTAAACCTAGTAGAACGGTACGGTCAAGCGCGAATCCTGAAAGTATACTCAAAATGGGGAGGAAGTGAAGCCATATCCAGAGGTCTCTTCAGCATGGGTTTCAGACAAGAGCATGTTCCCATGGGGAAAAAGAACAGTGTTGATGTCATGATTGCTGTGGATTGCATAGCAACATGCTGGGAACATCCTGAGATAGGAGTCTACGTGATAGTATCTGGTGACAAAGACTACATTTCGATGGTTAACTATCTCAAGGCTCATGGGCGTCACGTTGTCATTGTGGGCCCCTCAGAAACATCCAGTGAACACCTACAGTTGAGTGCAAGTGAATTCTTCTCTTTTGAGGATCTTGCTGAAGATGATGTTCTGCCCGCCACAGATTCAGAGCTGAAAACTGGAATCATATCTTACGAGGACGCATTGCAGTGCTTGGGCGAAGCCATAGAATCGGCGAAAGATCAGGGGAAAGTAACACGATATCCTATCATCGATTCAATGATGCGATTGAACAAGGAGTTTGAATACCGGGGGTATGCGTCCATCGTCAGATCCGACGGGAGTAGATTCTCATCGTTTGGCGGGTTCATAAAGGAAGCAGAGAGGGATGGTGCGTGTGTGACTTTTTCAACAGGTGAATTCGCCGAGATCTTTCTACCCGGTGAGAATCCAAAGGAAGAGTCCTCCTATACGACCAGTACCGACAACATAGAACCTAAACATTGGGAACTAGTATTGGAGCGAATCGAAGCTGCCTTCTCTGAAGGAAACCCCTCCCACTATCTCTACGGCCGATTCTATATGTTGTACCTGTATATGCGATCATTGAAGAAAGATGGCATCTTCAAGGCAACAAACAGCACCTTCGAGAGGATGTTGGAGAAAATCATTGAGGATGGCCTTCTAACTAAACAGGCGAACGAGAGCTACAGGCTTGCTGAAAACTATGAGGAGAAAAAGAAGGAATTCCTCAAGAGTGTAGCTCAAGAACTTGGAACCTCATCATAGACTGAGCAAAGGACCGTTGGCCGTCACAATCTTTATGAGAGAATCACAATTCCCGAGTGAATCACTAGTGCTGAGGTATCCTAGCCTGGCAGGGAGCTGGATTGCTATAGATTGCCTGTGGCAGTCCTGCAAACATCCAGTGTCCGTAGGACTCGAGGGTTCAAATGATCGCACGATTGACGTACGGTCTGAAATTCCCTCCCTCAGCGCCATATTTTTCACAATAGACTGGTCATAGAAGGAATGCAAGAGGTGCGACGGCCCCTCGTTCTCGAATGTCGTTCGTCGGTGGGCTGATCAGTGCATTTCTCAATGCGGCACTCTCTGGGGCTCCACCACCCCGCCTTAGGACTGCTCCCGCCAGGGCCTGGCCCGGTTCGACGGTTTGTGCCACTTACAGCAAGCCTACGAATGCTGCTGTGGCTGTGACAGACTCCAGAGACCGCACGTCAACGTCCTGCGACTGGACTCACCGATTTCCCGGTTCATCCTCGAACTCGGTTACTGACCCCGGTTATTGCCATACCGGTTACAGGTCGCGGCAAACGACCCGGTCCTACCCGTCGCAATTCGACGCTTTGGCGGGTCTGCCTAAAAACGTTGTCAATCAAACAAACTAGACAAACGAGCCTGCCTCTCTCTTGATCTGAACAATCTCATCGAAGACCTCTTGTTCAGCCTGCGAGAAGTCATCGAGAAACTTCTTGCGGATGGCCAGTATCTGTTTATCAGGGATATCAGTGAACAGGACCTCGTCACTCTTGACCTGTCGGCCAATAGTTGGTCCTCTGATGGACACGGCCACCTCCATTCCAGTAGTGGCCTCGTCAATTGACACGCTACGGTCCTGTATCTGCAATATCATTCCCACTCTTCGCCCTCGGGAATTCATCAATGCAGTCTTGGGGCGGATGACACCGTGAACCCTGACACCTACCACAGCTGGATTACTCTGTCGGAACACATAGTCTGGTATGAGTTCTATCTTTCCGGGTCTGATGATTGAACTCAAAGACTCAGCCTTGGCCTGCTCCCGTTTTACAATCAACCAGGCATTGTAGTCATCATAGAGTCTGTATATGACATCGTTGAGAAACAGTTCGACACCGAGCTCAGCTGCAAGGTCTTCAATGTCTGGAGCAGTCTTCACATTGAAGCCGAGGACAACGGCATTCAACGGATCAGAGTCCCCGGATGCCTGTGCCTCAATGATATCTCGCTTGACGATTGGACCGACATCAGCGGCACGCACTGGCACATTGCGCTCTTGGAGAAACTGTGTCACTGCCTCCAAGGACCCGAGAGTGTCAGTCTTGAGGACCACCCCTGACTTGTCAGTTTGGATTCTGATGGAGCCAACCTCTTCCTGTATCTTCTGTTTGATTTGTTCAAGGTCCTCCGGGTTGTCAACGGCGTAGACAGGAGAACCAGCCACAGCACCCTCGATATCAGGAGCCACAATCTTCACACCCGCTGCCGCATGGACCTCATCAACGTGTGTGAATCGTTCCTTTGGGTCTCTAATCTCATCCAACGGCCTAGGAAGCAATAGTGCCCTGATCTTTGCAACTATGACACCTTCTAGTCCACCTACCACAATGGTATCAGTCCTCTTCAACACACCGTCATATATGATGGTGTCAAGAGTGAGTCCCAGTCCCGTTTCCTCTCTAACCTCAAGAATCGCGCCTCTAGCAGGCCCCTCTGAAACTTGAAGGCGTTCCTTCAGGTACTGCTGAGTCAGACCCGAAAGCACCATGAGGAGCTCTGGTATGCCCTCTCCAGTCTTCGCGCTCGTGGGGACGATGGCCACCGATTTTCGGAAATCAGTCACCCGATCGAATCGTTCTGATTGAATCCCGTTCGCGGAGAGTGCACCCACTATCTCGTAGATACGCCTGTCAATCTCAGCCTGCGTCGATTTTCCCTGAGCCATTATGGTTTCCATGAGGCTTGACCCAGGTCTACTCCTCCAGCCTGGGACCTTGTCCAGTTTGTTCGCGGCTATGAGAAAAGGAGTCTTTCCTGACCTGAGTATCTTCAGCGACTCGTAAGTCTGTGTCAAGGCACCCTCGTTGATATCAACAACCAGGATCGCAATATCTGCAATCGCACCGCCTCTCCTTCGGAGATTGAGATATGCTTCATGACCTGGAGTGTCGATGAACAAGAGCCCATCAATAGTCAATTCTGTCTTCACGGACTTGAGAAGGTGTCCACAGATTGCCTCAATTGTTTCAGTGGGGAAGAATGAAGCGCCGATATGTTGAGTTATCCCTGCGGCCTCGCGTTCCTGAACTCCTGTACCCCTCATTCTATCTAACAGAGAAGTCTTGCCGTGGTCGATGTGTCCCAAGACGGTGACAATTGGTGAACGTAGCCTTGTCTTCTCTGTCACTTATGTCGCCTCACAAGGAATGGTGTTGGTCCGACCTGTCCAGTTATGAAACTGTCGTTTTGTCACTGTCCGACGATGGCGCATCTCACAATGAAATGCATTATATTGCCTTCCATTGAAGCTCATCACATCTACCAAGCATAATACGGTGAAGCAATTGGAACGTTCCCTTGTAATAATCAAACCAGACGGTACGGTCAGAAGGCGAGTCAGTGCGCTTGTTCTTCAGGCTCTACTGGATCGAGAATACCGGGTATCTGCCTTCCGTGAGATGAAGGTACCAGAGAACCTGGCAGAACGGCACTATGCAGTCCACAAGGAGAAGCCCTTCTTTCCATGGCTTGTGAGATTTCTATCTTCAGCCCCAGTACTGGCCATGATTCTTGAAGCTGATGGCGTAATTCAGGGGGTCAGAGATGCGTTGGGTGCCACCTTCGTTCAGAAGGCAGATCCTGACTCACTCCGAGGCAAGTATGGTATATGGGCCGGCGTGAACATTGCCCATGCATCAGACGCTCCGGAGACTGCCACGAAGGAGATTGAACTCTGGACTACACAAGGCGGACTTGAAGAGAGTCCTGATGCAGAGAACGCTGCTCGAGCATACATCCAACGATACAATCAGGGCGACGCTGATTACACAACGATGATTCGCGAGGTGGTCAAGAATGCAATTGAGCAGAAGGATCTCTCAGACACTGTCCTGATATCCCTGAAGGACCTCTTTGCAAGAGATGCAGCAGGAATCGACAAGTCCGATACCGATACACTCGCCGAAGTTGTCTTTGACTTCATCCGAGAGGAAGTAGTAAGAGAGTAGTGAAACCACGGGGGCATCGCCCCTCATGGTTCCATTATGATCAGCGATTTGTTGCTATCTTGAGGTCTTGCCACCTTTCTGAAAACCTGCTGTCCACTTGGTGTCCCTAGGCTTCATCCGGCGTTTGATTCTGTTGACCTTGCACTTATTGGAACAGAACCAGAGAACCGTCCCATCCTTTGTCTGCACAAAGGCCGAACCTGTTCCAGGCTCGATATCCTTTCCACAGAATGAACATTTCTGAGTTCCGACCACTGTAACTAGCGCCTCCTCATCTTTCGAGCCTCTCGTTCTGTTTCTCGCAGGATGAGAATATCTCCCTGTCTGACCGGTCCTTTCACGTTTCGCGTCAGCACTCGCCCCTTGTCCCTACCATCCAAGATCTTCACTCGGACCTGAGTGATTTCTCCTGTCACTCCCGTCCTTCCCAAGAGCTGGATAACCTCAGCCGGGATTGCTGGGGTTGTTTCAACATCTTTACTCATCGAAAATCATCACCCGGAATCTACTTGCGGAGACCAGCGATCTTCTCGACAACATCATCGACCAGTTCTTTGGACTTGCCATCGACGACAATGGCCACAGCTGCTGTCTGTCTCTCAATACCCGCAGCCTTTCCAAGATCCTCCTTGCTGGGAACGAAGATGTAAGGGATCTTCTTGTCGTCACATAGACCTGGGAGGTACATGATGATCTCCGGAGGTTCAACATTCTCAGCAACCAGAACGAGACGAGCGATTCCGCGCTCGATACTCTTTGTGGCCTCGTTGATTCCCTTCTTTATTCTGCCAGTATCCTTGGCGATTTCTAGAGCCTCAAGGGCTTTCTTCTGGAGCTCCTCAGTGGGCTCCCATTCGACAAAACTTGGCTTGGGCATAACCGTCAACCTCAGTTCAGTTCTTCATCGGTTCTGACAACACCAACCCCCTAGGAGGCTGGCTCTTCTGCGCCGTCTGTTTGTCTTCTTTTAAAACTGTCGAAGCGTCAGATATATCCAAGTTCTCGAAGAGTCCGAGAGAACTGTTTCTTGTCCAAATTCAAATGTCTGAAGACAGAATACCGCCCTCTGCGTTCCATTATCTTCAATGCATGCTCAATATCATCAAGAAACATAACCTCTGTGGATTCCATCTCTGCCAGAGTAGTAGGCATGGATCTGTCCACCATGAACTCTCGAATGTGGTCAGGGCTGTATTCTGAGTATCCCAAGTCATGCAAGTAGTAGAGACACAGCGGCGTTGCAAAGGCAACTTGGAGTCCATGAAGCCCATCAGTACTTCTGTCCATGGCATGTGATATCGCGTGCTCCGTGCCCGAACACGGTCGTGAGCTCCCAAAGAGGCTCATTGCTCGTCCAGAATCAATCTCGGCCCTGATGAGTGTTCCAATGCTGTCGTCCCTAATCACAGAAACAAGCGCTCTCTCTACCATCTTATAGATCTCAGGATTGAATGGCTCCCCTGACGCCTCATGAGCAAGCCTCCATTCAGCCAGACTGGACGTCTTACAGATGATATCACCGATACCCGAGAGTCTCAGAATCGGTGGTGCTTTCGAAATGAGAGATGTGTCTGCCACGACAGCGAGCGGGCCTTTGCATTTCTTGGAGTACTTGTATCCGTCGTGACTCACTGAGGCAACCTCGCTGGCAATTCCGTCATGTGAGGCTGCTGTGGGAATGGAGATCCAATCCAGTCCAGTTTCACGTGCGATGAGTTTTGCAACATCCAGACTACTCCCTCCCCCAAAGCCCAGAATGATATCAGAGTCCTTCAACTTCGCAGGGTCCAGTGCACCGTAGTCTTGACCCATCACCCATTTACAAGAAGTCCCCACCATCTCCTCCAGATGGCTTCCATACTCCGAATGAATCTGCCTGTCAGTGACACAGAGAGGTCTCTTGTAGTCACTAAGGATGGTTCCAAGCTCTTTCAGGGCTCCATCCGAAATGACAACTGTTTCAGGGCCATGGCCGGACATCTAATCAACTCCTCGTCACGCGATTACCACTGATTGTTAAGCTCTTCTATTGCGCGCCTATTCATTTTCCGATATCAACTCTTCAGCAGCCTTAAGTATCGCATAGCTGGCATCAGCGGCTGACAGTAAGGCTCCACACCTAGAGATGGATGCCTTACCATCTGAGTAAGACTTGCGTAATACTACAACCTATACATTCAATGAAGAAACCTCTAGATGGAGTCAGCTCCTATGACAGAATACGTTAAGGTTGCCCTCATGGGTTCTGGATACGCTGGCAAGTCCACCCTCATCAAGCTCCTCACAGACAAAGTACAGAAGCTTGAGTGTAACTACCAGCCGACAGCTGGGATGAGCTGCGGAACCATATCCATTGATGAGAAGACCAAGGTTTCTCTGATTGAGATGGGCGGTCAATCACACTTTGAATTCCTCTGGTCCGACTTCATGAGAGGCAGTCAAATGGTGGTTGTTGTCACAGAGAGCAACCCCAAAGCCGTACTGAAGACCAGACAACTACTTGAGAAGTACAAGACCCAGCTTCAGGGTGTGAAGGTCATAGCCATTGCAAATAAGCAGGACATTCCTGGATCCATGAGGCCGGAATCTGTTCAGGATCTTCTGGGCGTTCCAACATACGGTATGGTGGCCATAGATCCCAAAGAGCGTCTGAATGGATACAAACTGATTGTCAACGGTCTCAGGAATATGGTCCAGATGGCATCATGATGCCAGACACAAATGCAATATAACAGCACGGCCTCTGTTCTATCTGGTTCTACGACAACGCTTTTATGCTCACACAATTCAGACCAAGACGCCCAAGGCATGGGCGAGTGAGTCATCAACCCCAGTTTGGTTGATGGCGAGTCCATCCGGCAAGAGCATGTCTTCTTGGATTGGACAAAAGCTCCGCGGTCAGGTGAGTTAATGGAAATCACAATTATCCGGAAGCAGGAGAACATCATTCACTTCCTAGCAGAAGGTATCGACGTTGCTTTTGCTAATGCACTACGGAGAACCATGCTTACTCGGCTACCTGCTATGGCAGTGGATGAGGTCTTGATAATCGAAAATACCAGCGTCATGTATGACGAGATGCTGGCACACCGGTTGGGTCTGGTCCCACTGGTAACAGACTTGGAGAGTTACAACCTTCCCGAAGACTGCGATTGCGAAGGAAAGGGGTGTAGCTTGTGTCAATGCACACTGACTCTGGAGAAAGAGGCTGGGGACGAAGATATGATGGTCTACTCTGGCGACCTTGTGTCACAAGATCCAAAGATCAAGCCTGCCTCAAGTGAGATTCCATTAGTGAAACTCGCTCCTCACCAGCGTCTGATCATCGAGGCATATGCACGCCTAGGCAAAGGTGTTGAGAACGCGAAATTCCAACCGGTTTCAACAGTTTCGTACAAGTACGTACCTATCGTTGAGATTAACAAGGAAAAGTGTACCAACTGCGGCGACTGTGTTCCGGTTTGCCCGAAGAACATCCTTCTGGTCGAAGGAGATTCCATTGTGACTCAGAACACATTGGACTGCAGTCTATGCGAGGCTTGCGTCGAAGTCTGCGAACCCGGAGCAATCACAATTGACTCGAAGAAGAACAGCTTTCTGTTCAAAGTGGAGTCTTCAGGTGCACTAACTCCTGAAACAATTGTTGAGAAGTCTGCCGAGCTCCTGAAGGAGCGAATCCGACAGGCTCTTGACTATGCAAACTCACTATGAGGTGTGATGAGATGGAGAGATCAGTGAGGTCCGGTCCAACTGACCCCAACACACGCGCACTAATCAACGCGCTAAGAAAGACATCCGTCAAGCATGATGTAGGAATATGGAAACGAGTTGCAGAACTAATCTCCAGACCTGCACGACAACGCCCTACTGTCAACGTCGGCAAGATTAGCCGTCATTCCAATGCGGGTGATGTGGTTGTTGTGCCTGGAAAGGTCCTCGGTTCTGGAACCCTTTCGCACAAGGTTACAGTGGCAGCTCTGAATGCGTCTACTTCAGCCCGGTCCGCAATAGTGGGGGCTGGAGGAGCTCTTATCTCGATAGATGAGCTGCTGACAAAAGTCCCCAAAGGACGTGGAGTGACGATTATTGTATAGGTGGTTCGAATGAGCACAGAAGAAGTCAAGGTCTATGATGCGGAAGGCATGGTTGTCGGCAGGCTTGGGGCGAAGATTGCCAAGGCTGCACTGCTGGGAGATAGAATTGCAATAATCAATGCAGAGAAGGCCATAATCACTGGTGACCGCCGAACGGTGATCGAGTCCTTCAAAGAGAAGTTCAATATCAGAACCTCCTACAAACCCTCAAGGGGTCCATTTCATGAACGTCGTCCTGACAAGATGATCAGGAAGATGATTAGAGGAATGCTCCCATGGCCCACCCCACGTGGGAAGGCCGCCTACAAGCGTATCAAGGTCTACATTGGCGTGCCTGAGGAGTTCTCTAAGGCGGAACGGATTGTGTTAGATGGCTCACGGTACACGAGCCTGACTGGAAAACACATCACAGTGGGCGATTTGAGTCATGAACTCGGATGGCGAAACCCGGAGGTGGCCTAGAGTGAGAGTCGTAGTCGCAACAGGTAAGAGAAAGACAAGTCTGGCAAAGGCAACGATCAAGAACGGGAATGGCCGGATCAGAGTGAATGGTACGCCTCTGGAGGTATACCAACCAGAGATTGCACGCCTTCGCATAATGGAACCCCTGATTCTCTTCGGAGAGAATTGGAAGAGATATGATATCAGGGTCAGAGTGAAAGGAGGGGGCTACATGGGTCAGGCTGATGCTGTCCGCATGGCCGTGGCCACAGGCCTAATCCGTATGAGCGAGGACTATGAGGCCCGCTCCAAGATGATTGCACACGACAGGACCATGCTGGTCGGAGATCCACGCCGGACCGAGGCAAAGAAGTTCGGAGGACCATCAGCACGTTCCCGATATCAGAAATCCTACAGGTAAGGCGATGAATGATGATTATTCCAGTACGATGTTTCACTTGCGGGAAAGTTGTAGCAGACAAATATGAACAATTCAAACGTGAGGTTCGGCAGGGTGAAGATCCGGCCGTTGTCTTGGACAATCTTGGGCTACACAGGTATTGTTGTAGAAGAATGCTCCTTGCTCACATCGATATCATCGATAGCTTCATGGCTTTCGCCACTCCCGAATACACGGAGGCACAGTGAAATGAGCGAGATAGATGTCACAGACTTGGAGCTCTTGGCACCTATGGACAAATACTTGGCAGCGGGTTGCCATATCGGCACCCAAGTCAAGACACAGAACATGGAGCCTTTCGTATATAGGCAACGCCCCATCGGCCTCTATGTCCTAGATGTTCGAAAGACCGACGAACGAATCAGGGTGGCTGCAAAGTTCCTTGCCCGTTTTGACCCCACGAAAATCGTAATCGTGTCTGGCCGTGTATACGGAAAGCGCCCCATCGAGACCTTTGCGTATTATGTGGGTGCGAATGCATTTACCGATCGTTTCGTTCCAGGTACTCTGACAAACCCCAGCATTGCTGGACCCCGGACCTATATCGAGCCTGATGTCGTCATTCTCACGGACCCACGTACAGACCAGCAGGCCCTGACGGAGGCCTCTCGAATTGGAGTCCCTGTTGTCGCACTCTGTGACACTGACAATGTTACGACCAATGTCGACCTGGTGATTCCCACTAACAATCGAGGCCGAAAGTCCTTGGCACTGGTCTACTATCTTCTCACCAAGCAGTTGCTGAAGGAACGAGGAGATCTCCCGGAGGATGCGGAAACGTCCTTCACTCCAGAGGACTTTGAGCCTCAGGTCCAACGATTCTAGACTCTATTCGACAATGGAAATGACGCCGTTATCGGCGTCAACTTCCACTTTCTGTCCTGTTTCTATCTTCTCAATCCTAATGCCGTCTATGGCAGGAATCTCCGATATGATACATCCCACGGCAACAACGGGGTCCATCACTCTGTTCACAATGGCAAGTGGCGCCTTCCCTGCTTTCTTGAGAGCATACAAGACATACGAGCCCACAGTTGATCCCTTCCCTGTGGGAAAGACTAGGATCTTTCCTGCTATGGACTGTCCCTCTAGGTGATGTCCCTTCTCAACAATCTCTCCAGTTTCCGGGTCGCAACCTCCATAGAATGATATGTCGTTACCAGTCACGAGGGCCTCGCCTATTGCCTTACCTCTGAATATCTTCCTGCCTTGCACTATGAGATCGCCTCCCTGATACATTCTTCCACAGTCCGTATCTCGGTCTTGAACTTATTCTTACCTCTTGCATAGAAACAGGCCTTTGCAGAATCTGTCATGAGGCCCTTGAATCTGCCCTTCAGCGGTGCCACTGCACAACAGGCATCGGCAACAAGAAAGGCTCCTGCGCTCTCGATAGTGTCATAGTATCCCATCTTCTTAGCCAAGTCCTTGGTTGGTCTTGCTGTTGTAATCCAGACGGTCTTTCCATCTGACACACTCTTCCCCTCAAGCATCTCTGCAATCTGTGCTATCTCTTTGATACTCGCATGAGGACAACCAACGCTGATGAAATCGATGTCGGCATCCTGATCATCCATCTCCCCTCTTGCCTTGTCCAAGTCCTCCTTGGTCACCACTTCGATCTCATCAGGAATCGTAGTCCTATTGGGTGTGATATCCTCCATGTGGAATAGAGCCACGCCCCCGTAGGTTGCCACCGAGGCGCTGAACGACTTGAGTTCTTCAGTTGTGGCATGCTTCACTCCGACAATGTACGGAATCTTCTTCCCAGTCCTATTCCCGATGACCTCACCCAGCAGACCAAAGTCGTCAGTATTGTACAATTCAGCCTGCACTTCATACTTGACCTGAGCCACCCTGTTCTTGTCTAGATGAAAACCATACTCGGCAGTCTTACCTGTGAGGGCCGCAGCCAGTGCACTCGGTCCGCCCTCGCGATTGGTCCGCGCTCCGATGACAGAGTTTGCAAAACAGACCGCGGAAGACTCAGCCCAGGCGATATGCTCCCCAAAGTGAGGGAGGTTTCCTATCAGATACGGTGTACAAGTGCAGGTAGTGATGACCCCCATTCTCGCAAAGGCATCAACCACTCTCTTTTGATTCTCAGCAAAGTCCTCGCTGATTCCATGCTTCTTCCACTCTTCAAGATCCATCCCCGCAGGGTTCAGAGTGGTCAGGACCCGTGCTCTTCCGTCCTCCGCCAGTTCAGACAGATACTCCAGTCCCGCCTCGCCAAGGTTGTGATACGAAACACCAGCAATCTGAACACTAGACACCGGAATCAATCTCTCGGCGCCGTAGATCTCTCCCAGCGTAGTAATGATTTCCATTGCCTTCCGTGTTGCCTTCCCGTGCTTTCCCTCAAGCATCTCTTTCTCTTCATTACTCAGAGTCAGTCCCATGTCACTCACCTAGATACTTCTTCAAGTCAACCTCAGGGAATCTAGCCTTATCGAAGCTCTTTCCTTTTGTTTCCAAGACCTTTGTGCAGTCGAACCCACACTTGGTAGTCATCTTAGTACCGGGCTCAGCACTGGGGTCAAGAGAACTTCCTGGCTCCTTGTCCTTTATCAGGAGGTCAACGTCCGCTTGGAAACGGGTGGCCATGGCCCACTCACGCTCCTCATCAGAATAGATATCGATATCGTCATCGTAGACCCAGATGTGCTTGGCGCTTCTATGCCCTGCAAAGGCCGCCTCCAGTGCTTTCAGGCCGTCATCCTCATTCTTCTTGTGTATCTTCACAGCCACATGGAGCCAACTCGCCCCACCAGGAGTTATGTTCACATCGATGACGTCTATTCCTCGGTCCTTGACTTTCTTGTAGACCGTGGGCTCTCGAGGCATTCCCATCAAGATCTTGTGTTCTGCACGCCCTGGAAGTAATCCCTGCCAGATGGCTGTCTTTCTGTGTGTGATCTTCTTCACATGGAATACTGGCTCCTGTCTCACAACGTCCACTGTTTCGGTCAGGTCAATGAAGGGACCTTCATCATGTTTCTCCTCCAAGATTATCGTTCCCTCAAGGACAAACTCAGAGTCCGCCGGAATGAGAAGGTCAACAGTCTTTGCCTTGGTCACACGAATGGGCCGAAGTGCATTTGCTATCTCCAGTTCATTAATGCCTGTTTCTACAGAAGTTGCTGCAGCAATCAGGACCTCAGGTGTGTTGCCAATGCAGAATGCGACGTCCACCTCACCCTGTCGCTCCAAGAACTTGTAGAAATCTCGTCCTCGTACCACTCTGGCGACCATCTTGTCCTTTCCAATCTGCATGGCTCTGTGAAAGTCGAGGTTCTGACCGAACTCAGGATCGCTCGAGACAACAACTCCCGATGATATGTACGGTCCTCCATCCACCTTGTTGTGAAGAAGGATTGGGATGTCATCAAGATTGACGGTATCTCGTACCACTTCCTGACAAGGAGCACTCTCTACCTGCTCTGGTTCACTTCGTTCCTCAATGGCATTTGTCAGGATAGGAATGATCTCTTCGGGTCGAATTCCGAAATAATCTGCGATTTGCTTCTTGGTACAGAAAAGGTTACCTGCCACTCTGAACTCCTGTCCCTTCACTCTCTCAAAGAGGGCAGGATTCGGTTCCAATGCCTTCAGGACTCCTGCAATCTCTAACTCCTTCGAAACCTCTTTCTTGATAACCGTCAGTTTTCCCGACTCTTGTAGACTTTGGATATAGTCCTCCAGTATCATTATCTTCACTTCCTCAAAGACCGAACGTAGTCCTCCACACAGCCGCTGCACCGGCCTTCTCGAGGGCACCAGCAATGGCATTGGCTGTCGTTTCATCAGGTGCCAGTGCAATCATGTTACCACCTCTCCCTGTACCTGTCATCTTTGACCCGAGAGCACCCTTTTCTCTGGCAACCTCCACAAGATGGTCCAACTCATCGCAGGATACTGTGAGCTGCTGGAGTAGGTCATGATTCTCATTCATCAACTGGCCGACTCTCTTCCCATCAAGCTGAAGAAGTGCATCCTTTGCATCATGAACCAGTCGATCATATCTCTCAGCGACAGAGTCAAACCACTTGGGATCCTCTTCCTTCTTCTTTCTAACATCTCCCACTACTTCAATGGTGCTGGCTGTTATCCCTGTTGAGGCAATGACCAGTTGCATGTCCCTCTCTAGTTTCAGCTTATCGAAAAGAGGAGGTCCTCCCTGCAAGTCACGAACAAACCATACAAGTCCTCCGAAGGTCGAGGCTGTATTGTCTATTCCCGAAGGAGTGCCGTGATACCCCTTCTCTCCCTCGTAGGCTGCCTGGTTGATTGCTTCATCATCTAACCCAAGCGAATACTCATCATTGAGCGCTCTGGCAATTGCTACACAGCTTGCCGCGCTCGCCCCTATTCCTGAGGCACAGACCAAGTCTCCACCGAGGTCAATATGAAACCCCTCACGAGAAGTGTCCAATTTGAGGTATCGTATGACATTATCAATGGAGACCTTCTGTTCATCTGCCTTCTTCTCTTTGTACCCCGGCATGGCAGGTCTATCATCCTTGAGAGTCCATCCCGGTGTGGACTTGCGCGTCACATTGGCGATGGTCTCAGAAGAAATACCTGCTGCAATAGCTGGCAGGCCATAGACCACAAAGTGCTCTCCAAACAGGATACTCTTACCTTTTCCAGAGCCAGTTCCCATTCTCTCACTCCCATTTGGGATTGTGTTGTCGGGGAAGAATATCGGTACTTTTGAACTCTTCCTTCGGCAGAGTCCTAGCTAGTGTCTTTCGGAACATTATTGTTGAAAGTCCAGCACTCTGAAGTATCTGGCTGCTGTTGTGAGGACGTACAAGTGAAGGTTGTGGATCTGTTCTGTGGTGCCGGTGGATTCTCGCATGGGTTCATCAAGGACAGTGACAGACATCTCGCCGTCGACATAGACCAACATGCCCTTGCTACATATGCACGCAACTATCCAACGGCCACAGTATGGAATCGGGACATTGGCCGACTCCACTCCTCAGAGATTCAAGAGAGTCTGGGCGGCAGGCCAGAGGTGGTGCTTGCCTCACCCCCGTGCGAAGAGTTCAGCAAGTCCAATCCGGAGAGCTATCGACCGGCTGCCGACAGAATATACGGGACCGGTACCGCACGTCTTCTCCTCGACGCCATACGAATCATCGGTGATCTGGAACCACAGGTGTTTATCATCGAAAATGTGGCTGCAATACTACGGTCTGGTGGTCACGACATCATTGTCAGGGAGTTCATCCGAGTGGGAATCAAGAATATCCACTTCAATCTAGTCCGTGCTCACCAGCATGGGAATCCTTCCAAGCGACTACGGGTTTTCATTAGCAATATGAAGTTCAAGTTACCACGTAGAAACCCTCCAACAGTCCACACAGCAATCGGAGACCTCCCTCCCTTGGGACTGGATGCGATTCTTAGCAGACCTGTGGCAATCCCCAACCACAATCTTGTACCAGTTATGGAGAGCAGAATGAAGAAAGTGCGACGAGCTCGCTCTGGGCAGGGGGTGAGGCACTTCCGTATATCCAAGTCCAAGACTCAGGCGAACTGGGTTCGTCTGCGCCCGGATCAACTGGCCACATCGATCAACGGCCTGTCACGGTACATTCATCCCACTGAGGACAGACTTCTCACAGTCCGCGAACACGCAAGACTAATGAGCTATCCCGACTCTTTCGTCTTCACGGGACCTGTTGAGAGCCAATACAACCAAGTAGGAGAGAGTGTCCCCCCTCTCATATCTCACCTGCTTGCACAGGAGGCACTTGAACACATTGAATGACGACTTCAAGAATGTCTACGTAGTCTTGCACAATGTACATTCGACATCGAAGACAATCGAAACTGCACAAGTTGTGTATGGACTGGGTTTCACCAACTACGTTGTTTCCAAGGCCGAGGGTTCTGCCGCCCAATCGGGTGTTCCTGACGCCAACCGCTTGGCCGTGAAGATGAAACGGAATTTCATGGTCCTGCCCGATCTTGATGATGTGCTGGAAACGCTTCAGATTGACAATCCAATTCTCATTACATCTCCGAAGCTAACAAAACAACATCTCGAATTCTCAGATATCAAGAGTCTGATTAGTTCGGGAAAGCGGATTGCCCTAATCCTGTCAGGAAGTACAAGTTCGTTCTCACGAAAGGAGATGGATAAGGGTGAGTGCAAGAGTATTCGTGCGGAAGTGGACATAGGCCCTGCAGGGACTGCTGCAGTCATACTCTATGCTTTGCGCAGTGAAAACCAGTCCGATTAGTCGAATTGTTCTCGAGATCGGATTTGTGAGAATTTCGTCTGCAGTGATGGTGGGAGAAAAGATGGTGGGCCGGACGAGATTCGAACTCGCGATCCCTTGGATCCGAACCAAGAATCATACCAAGCTAGACCACCGACCCAGTGCTTGAAGCATGTCCATCCTGCTCAGTGCAGAATCTGAGCAATCCGGACTGCAACAAGTCATCATCTTGGTGGTCGGGATTTAATCGTTTCGTTGAGCTGCTCTCTCAACCAACGAACGGTCCCCAAGAAAACCCCCCTCTCACTGAGAACTTCAGATGTTGAGAGGTCAACACACCCGTTCTCGAAGAATGGTCCTTGGAACTCTGAACCTGGATAGTTCACTGGAACTCCTGAGATGAGCTCGTTGAAGTGTGGGAGTGTGATCAGCGTTGATAGTGGGCGTTCACTGTCCTCAAGTATTCCCATCGCCTTTCTTACGCAATTCATATTCAATTTGGATCTGACAATGACGGGCAGGGATCTTGCGTGTCGGACCCTCCCTCCCCTTCCAATCTCTGGAGATGAAACATCTTCAAACCTGCGAACCGATGGATGGTTGTGACCGATGACCACCATCAACGCCTCTGTAAGCGCAGGAGCCGGCCATGAGTGTCCATGCAGCAGACCAATCTCATTATCGATCACGACTCCTCTACTCTCAAGGACGGTGATGTTTCTGGGAAGGAGCGCTTTCAAATCCCCGTCATGATTTCCAGGGATCACTACAGTTTCTACAATCGCCTGAACGCTCTCCATGAAGCCCGGAACTCGTTCCCAGTTGTACTGATTGTCGGCCAGAATGGTGTGCTTGATGTCACCAATCATGTATAGCCTACTCGCATCATGTACTTCTACCAGACGTTCTATTCGCTTCAGCATTGAGACATCTTGGGGCGGAACGATAGTCCCCCTGTCCCTCAAGGTCCTTTCAAAACCAAGATGGAGGTCGGAGATGACTAGGACCGACGTGTCTTGATTTCGAATAATCATACTTCTATCGTCGAACAGAATCTCCATCGATATGGCGTGTTCCATCATACAACATTTTAACCTCGTGATACATGAAGAAACACGAATGAAATGATACTGCCAGCGAATGAATTGAAGCGCCTCTCGCAGAAGAATCTCACACAGGAGGACATCGAATTCTTCCGCAAGAGATACGGTAAGAAGTTTGTCCGAGCCATGAAGGCAGTTGACGAGGGGAGAGTAGTGCAGTATCAGTTTCATCCCAGTGATTCGTACACATGGATTGTAGAAGGGAGCGGAAGGCAGTACATGGTCATTCCGGACATCTACTGTACGTGCAGAAGCTTCTACCAAGAGGTGGTCATCGCCCGAGAGACCAATATGTGCTATCATCTTCTTGCGCAGAAGATCGCTGAGGTCCGGAATGAATACAGGGTGCGCCGGGCCACAGATGTTGAACGACGAGAACTCTATGTCGAGTGGCGTCGCACAGACTAGACCAGTGGTTCATCCTCTCATCTGAAGATAACTTTAAAACACGGCCTCAGGTGTTGCACGGCTGACTGAGCAAGAAGGTCGGACAAATCTATGATAGAGCTCAGGAATACCTCCAAACTTGTTGCAGTAGCCTTGACTGTTCTCATACTGTTCTCAAGCCTACATGGAACTGCAAGAGCCCAGGACAACCTTGACCAAGTGGTCGTCATGTTTGATGCAAGTCATGGTGAGCAGTTCGACATGGATGATGCACAAAACGGACTGAAACTGGTCTGCGACATGGTGAATGCATCTACTAGATTTGTCGTGAGAATCAACTATGACGCTCCACTGGATGAGAGCACCCTCAATGGTGTGGACGTGTTGGTCATTGCTGATCCTGATGTGAGCAATCCATTTGGTGAGAGCGAGTTCTCAGGGATTGCTGAGATGCTTGCCAATGGAAGCTCTCTCTTCCTATTGGGCGATCCAGCCATCTCACAGGAGTCGGAGTACTGGGATGAGGCTCTGATGCAAGACATGGGTGACAATCTTGCCATGAACCGTCTTATGGACGGCATCAATATGACCGGTGTCCGATTCAGTGTCAATGAAACAAACACTGACGTCTGGTCTGATACAATGTTTGACTATACTAGAGCATTGAATGACACCTATCCATGGATGATGCGATTCGATGCCGAAGCTTGGGACTCCACCCATCCAATATTTCGGAATATCAACGAGCTATTCATCATGACTGCCACCCTCAAACCCGTAGATCTCCCGAGTGGCATCGCAAGTGGATACGACACCACCTTTGCTCAGTATCGGGATGGTCCTCTGTCTTGGGCCAACTACTCCTTCCCGAACATGACACTTGATGCCTTTGAAGAGGCACCTCTGTCATATTCGGCCATTAATGGTACGTTCCCCTCTTGGCTCTCAGCCTTCACCTTTGGAGAATCGAGAGTCGTCGTGGCGGGGTCGACCATCATGTTCACAGGAAGGACGATTGATATGCCCGAGGCTGACCTGACATGGTTCAGTGCAGGTGATAATGCGCGACTGTTCTTCAACATCATCGATTGGTTGTCCTATGGATTTGTCCAAGCTCCCGGAGCCATTGAACCAATCCTCATAATCTCAACAGTGATTCTGGCTGTCGGAGCGGCGTACTATCTCCTAAAGAAGATTAGATGAGAGCCCATTTCGGGCTCTCAATACCCTTCTCTGCGAGAACACCATCAATCAAGTCCCTCAAGTCCACAAGACCCTGTTTCTTGGCGCACGATGCGACCACAATGGTCGGAGTAATTGCGGGCAGGGACTCGACAAGTTTCTCTCTCAGGAAGTCAAGCTCCTCAGGAACTTGACGCTTCTTCAATTTGTCAACCTTGTTAGCCACCACTATGACTCTTGGTGATATCTCTGAGAGAAACTCGTAGAACTCTACATCTATGGGTATCTCACCTCGCTTGGACCATCGTTCATGAATCTCTCTGAACAATGAGATGTCGACAACCAGCACAGAGAGAACCAAGTGTCTACTCCACTCCTCCAGTTTCTGCACTATGCGTGTCTTTGTTTCATCGATTGTCGTCTTGCTCTGACCTGCCATGTACCCAAAACCCGGGATATCAACGAGAGTGATCGTTCCAAGGTCTATCATCATCTCCCAGCGCGTACTGCCGGGTCTCTTGCCCACACGTATCTTTTGTCCGGTCAGAATTCGAATAGCACTACTCTTTCCAACGTTACTTCTCCCTGCAAACACAATCAGAGGTTTGTCGCGTCTACCAGTACGGTCTCGTTCTTTCATACTCAAGCTCTCCCTTGGCAATTGCTCGGAGAATCTCCAATCTGTCCGTGTGACCCGGTCTCAAGATGCGTGCGGCGACAGTGGGGCCAATCCCTCTGCCTGCAAGTACAATAAGTGCCGTCTTACCATATCTTGATATCAACTGAGCAGTTAGAGCTGCAGATTTATACTCTCGTTCCTCAGTCTTGGAGATTGGTTGCCCCTGCATTCTACGATTCAGAAGCTTGGCAAGTCTATCATTCGCTGGACTGATAGCCGCAATCATTCTTGATCCACACACTGGACATGACACAGAGTCCTCAAGTGTTGAAACAGTCCTAACAGAGTTCCAATGGTTTCCTGCCATACAGACTAATCGAAACCTCTTTGCCAGTAGTCGTTCCTCCATCATCCTGAGGACCTCATCTTCTTCTGTGATTTCTCCCATGACTTCAAAGCGTGTCTTCTCCTCGATGATCAACCTGGCCAGTTCTGAGTATTTGTGGGTCTTGACACAACGAACCTCAAGCTCTCCTGAGGAGCACCTATCAAACACACTCTTCATGCGTGGTTCATCCATCTTCTCTTCAATGACCTCGCGCATGGCTTCCTCGAAGAGAGGAGTACCCTCATATGATCTCACAAGGTATCTCACAGGAATGTCTCTTTGGTTTGCATCCCGCCTTATGATGTCCATCCTTCGAGCGACATGAACAAATCTCGAAATGAAATTCTGCGTATTTCTGATGGCCAACCGGAGAATGTGAGATGCCTGCTCGCCTGTATAATTCTCCAAGATGTCCAGAATGGCTTGTGGATTGATAGTATCCTTTGCGGTGAACAGAATTCTATAGGGGTCTCGTTCGACTGCAATAGCAAAGCCAAGCCTAGTGGTCAGGAGTGAAGCAATCACGATTCCGAGCGATTCGTTGGCCCTAGTCCCCAATGGTGCATGAAGGACCACTCCTGAACCAAAGTCCTCCAGCACGAAGCAGTCATTGGATGGTAATACTCCAAGTGCTTTCTTACTCTTCCTCACAGTTTCAGAAAGATGCCGATACGCTGACGGTGACAGACCATAGGTCCGAATCACACTATCAGTCCCTTGTTTCCCACCAGACTCCACAAGTTTCCAGACCTTTGCCACCTCTGATGCCACCTCAAACGGCACAGGTATCATCTCACCAATCCACCTTGGAGCATCTGTTTCCGTGTCTGTTGCAGGACTACAGAGTACTTCTCCGCTCTCTTCATCCACACTGACTACGTACCAAGGTCTTCCCCTGATGACAAAGGTGGAACCGACCTCAACACTCGCTGCAACATAGTCCTCATCTAGCACTCCAATCGATGTGCGTGTGGTCATGTCCACTGCTGGAACCTGTCTTGTATCAGGTATCGTACTGAGGTGCTCATAATAGAAGACTCTTGTCCGAGATCCTCGTGACACAGACTTTCCTTGGACCTCCACCAATCTTCGTTTCTCCATGAATTCAAGGAGAGTCGCAAGTTCACCATCAGTCACCGAGGAGAAGGGAAATGAACTCCTGACAATCCTGAGAATCTCCTCTCTGGTAATCGGACTGGTGTCAAGCAACAATCCCGCAATCTGGTGACTCAGGACATCCCAGCACCTCATTGGGATCCGGACATCCTCCACCTTGTTTGCTCGAGCTCTTCTCAAGATGACTCCTGACTCACACAAATCGTCTGCATTCACTGTGGATATGATGACTGCCTTCGATGTACCCCCCACGCCATGGCCAGACCTCCCTGCTCGTTGAAGGAATCGTGAGACCTCTCTGGGTGATGAGTATTGGATGACAAGATCGGCCTGTCCGATATCTATTCCGAGTTCTAGACTCGATGTGGCAATGATTGCTCTTGACGCTCCGCTCTTCAAACGGTCTTCTGCATCAATACGGACGCTCTTTGATAGAGACCCGTGGTGTACATCAAAGGGAAAGGTCGGCTTCAGATTTCGCATCTTGGCGCTCAGGATCTCTGCAAAGGAACGTGTGTTTGTGAAGACTATCGTCGACTTGTGATTATTGATCAAGTCAACTATCCGAAGCAACCTTGCGGTGGAGTACAGAGGATATGCCAGCTTCTTTGCCATCTTCCTTGCTTCATCATCCGGTTCTGGCATCTCTACTACAAGGTCCATCTTCCTACTTCTATAACCCGCCCAGATGGTCTCTATCGGATGGCCTCCCGATATCAGGCGACTGACATCACTCGGGTTTCCCACAGTGGCAGAGAGTCCAATCCTCTCTACCCTCGAACCAACAAGTCTCTCGAGTCTTTCCAGTCCCAGACTCAGTTGTACCCCCCTCTTTCCATCAGCCAGCTCATGAATCTCATCAACGATAACGGCGAAGACAGTCCGGAGATGATGACGTAGTCTTCTTCCTGGAAGGATGGCTTGCAGTGACTCTGGCGTTGTAATGAGAAGATTGGGTGGGTTGATGGCCTGCTTCCGTCGCGCATATTGTGTAGTATCCCCATGTCGCACTTCTACTGATAATCCCAGGTGCTGACAGAGATTCTCAATTCTCTTGAACACATCTCGATTCAACGCTCTGAGTGGCGTCACATAGAGAATATAGAATCCAAACAGTTCCCTCTCTGCCCTCATCCTGAAGAGTCGATCTAAGAGTGGAATCAGTGCGGCTTCAGTCTTTCCACTACCGGTTGGCGCCAATAGGAGAACATCATGGCCCCCTTCTAGAATGACTGGTATTGCTTTCTCCTGTATCGGAGTCGGCCTAGCTATCCCTACGGAGTTCAGAAAGGACACAATCTCCCTGCTCAGCCTTGCAGGTCTCTTCATCTAGCCTTCTTCCTACTCCTCAAATGCCGACATTCATTGATTAAGATGCGGATATCGGTTCTGAACGTGGCTTCAGCGCCTTCAAGCAGTGATTCAAGTTCCTCTATGACATCATCTACCGAGTCTGTCTTCCTATCTATTTGTTCGACAATCTCGGTAATACTCGACAAGTTGCAGATATGCGATGCCACCGATTCGAAAGCTTCACGAAGCAACGTGCGGGCCAATGCAGCCCCTCCTCCCGGTTACTCCTCCTCTTCCTCTCCATACACCATGTATCCCATAGTGAGCAGGAGGGCTAGGATTCCTAGCGCTGACATGACGATGAACAGAATCGAATTGATGAGATCAACTGACTGCATTGGAATCTCGTGCCCACGGACTTGGTCCGCTTATAACAATTGCTGAGTTTGCGAATATGTACTACTCAGGCGCCTTCTGCTCCTCATAGAACTTGTCGATGAAGGAGCCATAGATGTCCACCGGTTCCGTGAGGTCATTGACCTCGGTGATGTTCATCTCCAATCCGCAAGATCCACATTTCACAATGGCCATCTCATTGTCTCGATAGAGGTCAATCTTGATGGCAGTATTTCCACAACTCGGACAGTCGTATACGTCCGGGATCCTCTTCGGAGGTCGCCTGCGGACTTTCTGTGTTCGTCTTCTACCCACGGTGATTCACCATCCGCCTATTTCACACAACACAGAGCAGAGGCCCCGGTAGAAATAGAGCGAGGTCACCCGCGATGCTATTGATTTAAGCGTTTTGTTAAGTAACTAAACCGCCTCCGAATTGCGAAGGCTTCTTATTGGAACACTATTCGAGTCGTGAACAATGTCCGACCTATCACAGAATGCCCGGTGTGTCCTCACGATACTTCGCAATGCTGATTCACTGACCACAGTAGATATCCTTGAGATGGCGCAGAAGGAGGAATATGCTGATCTGTGCACGGACTGTGCCGGCGGTGATGCATTTGTTGCGGCTGCGAATCAGCTTGTTGAACGTGGACTCATTGCAAAGAAGTTTGGCAAGGGTGGATACAGATGGCAGCTTGTTAGAGAGTGAAGCAGATGGTTGACTGGATGCGAATTCGGAACGACTTTCCAGCTCTGGAGCGAAGAATCAATAATCGACCTGTTGTCTACTTGGATAGTGCGTGTATGGCCATGAAACCCCGTCAGGTCATAGACGCTATGAACGAATACTATGAACAGTTTCCTGCGTGCGGTGGAAGAAGCATTCATAGATTTGGAGAAGAGGCATCTAATGCGTATGCAGCGGCCAGAGGCAAGTTCGCCAAGTTCATCAATGCATCGCAGCCTGAGGAATGCATCTGGACCCGGAACGCCACTGAGTCGCTGAACATTGTCGCCAGCTCTGTGGACCTCCCAAAGGGGTCAAAGATCATCACAACCTCCCTCGAACATCACAGTGGTTCTTTACCTTTTGTCGAGCGCGCCAAACGGGACGGTCTGAAGATTGAGGTAGTGAAGGCGAAATCAGACGGCACATTCGACATAGATGACTGGAAGGAGGCCATTGACAGGCATACGGGTCTTGTGTCCATAGTCCACTCATCCAACGTGACCGGCACTGTGACCCCCATCAAGGAGATCACAGAGATTGCGCATGATCGAGGTGCCCTGGTGATGTCGGATGATGCACAGTTTGCGCCTCATCACCCACTGGATGTGCAAGACTTCGATGTTGACTTCTCAGCCATATCAGTCCATAAGATGTGCGGTCCCACGGGAATGGGTGTTCTGTACGGCAAGATGGACCATCTCAAATCGATGAACATGTGTCTGTACGGTGGCGATACAGTCAGTGATGTTCGGTTTGAGAATGGAGTGATTCTCCCCGAGTATCTCCCCCCTCCGGAGAAATTCGAGGCTGGTCTGCAGAACTATGCTGGTGCAATAGGGTCTGGTGCCGCTGCCGACTATCTCCTGTCGATTGGTATGAAGGAAATCGAGAAGCATGAGCGCGGTCTTCTGGACTATGCATTGAAACATCTTCTTGACATGGAACATGTGCACATTCTTGGTACTCATGACATCAATATCAAGACGGGTCTTGTCACTTTCAGTGTTGATACAGTAGATTCCGCGCATGACGTTGCCGGCTTTCTCAATGACGAATTCAATGTCATGATTCGAAGCGGGTGGCACTGTGTTGGGCCGTTCCATTACCAGATGGGGATTGACCCCAAGAAGGGAACAGCTCGAGCCAGCTTCTATCTGTACAACAATCTCGATGATGTGAAGACATTCATTCATGGTCTGGAAGCCTTGATTGCAGCCAGCAGTTGAGTGGCTATGCGACCTCCTTCTGGAGGAACTCGTTCAGTCTCTCAATCTCCTCTATTGGATCAACAAAGCTGAATCCTCTGGCAGAGACCTCAATCGAATCACGAAACTTGTTTACGCTACCCACAATCCGAACATACTTGCCTAGGATCTTTCCAGATGAGCGCCTTATTGGTTCAATGATGTTTCCTGTCTTGATGATCATTTCATTTGCTTCCTTCGCAGTCATCCCGAGCAGTTGCTCAGCAGTGTCTGCAAACATTGTTGCTCGGATGGTTTCAGTCCCATCGTCAATTGTTATCTTGAAGAACATCCTTGGCTCTGGCTCTTCAACATCCTTCTTACAGTGCTTACAGGCATAACCATCCTCTGTGGGCTCAAGCTTCTTCTTGCAGTCTGGGCAGGCCTGATAGACTGGGCTAGTCTGTCCAATCCCCACAATGATTCCAGAAACTTCGACCGTTTGACCAGTAGACCCCTCTCCAATCTCTTCTATGGCGATCCTCTCAGGTACCGCCGTGGGCTGATATGTGACATCGGAGAGATCCATCTTGATTAATTTGCTGTCCTTTGGATTAATCTCGATGGTCGACTTTCTACCTGCGACAATCTCGAGGTTCTGCATGAAACCCTCCTTCACATAACCATGAGTGATGCGAATGACATCACCAATCTTTACCTTCGAAATCTTGTCGACATCCTCATCCCAGAACACAGCCCTAACTTTTCCTGTCTTGTCGACTAGGACGAGGTTCTGAACTCGTCCCTCGCTATCGTCCTTTCTCGTAAATGTACGCATCTCTTGTATCTGCGAAATCTGTCCCTCAATATCAACATCCCACATACCCTTTGCCAGATCTGCTATGGAGGTCATCCCTAATGGTTCAGTTTCCCTCTTGATGGCGGGAGCGTCCTTGGACTCCTTGATATCATCATCAAGCCTCCTTCGGACAACTGAGAATCTACCCACATGGAGTTCAATCTCGTTGTTCCTCTGATTGGCCCGTGTGTAACCCCGCTCCACTGCAATGACCTCTCCCTTCTCAATGTCCTTCACATCATCAACTCTGTCATCCCAGAAGACGATTCCAACAGAGCCGGACTCATCCGCTCCGAAGATTCTCATGACCCTTCCAGTCGTTCCATCCTTTCTCTGAAACTCTGTGACATCTGAAACCCAACGGACTCGAACCTTCACGCTTGGATTACGGGAATCGAGCTGCAAGTCTGCCACCCTTGTAAACTCAACCCCTGGCGCACTCTCGAAGTCTATTCCAAGTTCTTCAATCTCGTCCGCTTCTAAGGGCCGAATACCTCCCATCTTTCCCAGGTTCAACTCAAGTGTATTTCCCAGTCCTGGACGTACATAGGCCTTGATGATCTGGACAATCTGTCCCTCTTCTAGGACGTCCTCCTCAAGCATCTTCACACGGTCGTCCCAGAGCACAAGCCGAATCCTGCCAGTATCGTCAGAAACCTCAAGACTGGCCAACCTGCCTTCTCCACTTCCATCTTTCCTCGTAAACGTCTTCACGTCGCCGATTCTTTCCACTCGAGCGACGATTGTAACTGACTTGTTGGGTTCCTTGATGTCTGAGATCTTGGTTCGCATCCTAGAAGATGCCGGTCTATGTAACTCCACGCCCAGTTCTCTCGCCACGAGCATGGCGGCCGACTCATCATTGATGATATCTGGGCCAAGTTCCTGTCGCTTCTCCTCAATCAACTCGATAATATCACTTCTCTCATAGTCAGACCTATGCTTTAGAATGAGTTCAATCGTTTCTTCAAGTCCTTGCATCCTGACCACAATCCTCTGACAGACGAATGGTGTTCGGCTGAACTTCTGTTCTGTACTTGTCCTTTAAAGTTCCCTACTCAAAATCAGCGAGCTTCAAAGGCCCCCTCAAGCGAAACACAGAATAAACGACACATCGAGATAGACTTGACTCGCTGTGACTGAAGACGACCTTACCTATCCTGAGCATAGTCCAAGCTATGAACAGTACTTTGCATCATTGGGTGATGAGGTGACGCGTCTGTATGAGGTGGCTGAAGCCGCTCGATCCAAGGGGTTTGACCCGACCACACGAGTGGAAATCCCTCCTGCTCACGATGTTGCAGCGCGAGTTGAGGCAACACTGGATGGCCCAAAGGGCGTGGCCCGGAGGATTCGTGAGCTCCAGAAGGACCTGTCCCGTGAGCAGGTCGCCTTTGAAGTGGCGAAGGAGATTGCAGAGGGTTCTCTTGGCAACTTCGACAGAAAGGAAGATGCGGCTGAGAAGGCAGTGAGGGTGGCACTTGCTATCCTGACAGAGAGCATCACAGCTGCCCCCCTTGAAGGAATTGCTCACGTGAGAATTCGCGGTTCCGGAGCCGAGCAATACCTTGCGATATACTTGGCGGGTCCAATCAGGGCTGCTGGTGGAACTGAGGCTGCCATGACTGTGCTTGTGGCTGACTACGTGCGGCAGGTCTTGAATCTCCCCCCATATATCGCCACAGAAGACGAAGTAGAACGGGCCCTCGAAGAGGTGGATCTCTATGCCCGGAACGTTCACCTTCAATATCCTGTGCACCCAGAGATGATAAAGTTCGCAGCGCGGCATATGCCCATCATGCTCACCGGTGAGGCCACAGAAGAGTTTGAAGTCACTGGTTATCGTGACCTCGAACGCATTGACACCGGAAACCGTGTCCGCGGTGGAGCAGTCCTTGTTCTCAATGATGGTGTTGTCGGAAGAGCAGCGAAGCTTGCCAAGATAGTAAACAACGCCGGGATTACGGGATGGGAATGGCTCGATGAATTGGCGAAGATCACAAAGGCAGAATCGACAGAGGAGGAAGTACCGTACGTAAAACAGCTTGAACCCAAGTCTGACTACCTCTCAGATGTCATAGCTGGGAGACCTGTCTTTGCTCACCCATCACGACCAGGTGGATTCCGACTGAGATATGGTCGGTCTAGAAATACCGGACTTGCGGGGATCGGTGTTCATCCTGCGACCATGTTCATTGTGGAGGAATTCCTTGCCCCTGGCACTCACATCCGGACAGAGCGTCCTGGGAAGGGATCTATTGTTGCTCCGGTTGACACCATTGAAGGGCCCATCGTGCTACTGAAGAATGGCGTTGTGGTGCGAGTATGTGATATTAATCAAGCTCGTAGACTTGAAGGCAGGGTAAGACAGATCATCAGCCTAGGCGACATCCTTGTGGCTTTTGGAGAATTTCTGGAAAACAATCATCCATTGGCTCCTGCTGGATATTGCGAGGAGTGGTGGTCTCATGAGTTGGACCAGTCACTCTCATCGCTAACAGAGGCACAGATCACGAGGCGACTATCAGGGTCCGGGATGAGCATGGAAGACCTGAACACGTTTATTGAGTCACCGCTACAGAACAGACCCACTCCTGATCAGGCCACGCATCTCTCCAAGAAATTCAAAATCCCTCTCCATCCATTCTATCTCTATCGATGGTCTGTACTGTCCACAGAAGAAGTGTTAGTCATGCGAGATTGGATTCTCTCCAATCATACGATACATGAAGGGAAGAGCGGACCACTGGTTTCTCTGCCACGTGACAAGGAGATGAAGAAACTACTTGAGCGAGTCGGAATCCCACACCGTTGGTCTGGTGACAAGAAGAGAATACTCCTCACTGATAGTCCATTGACGATTCTAGCACAGTTGGGCATGAAGACTAAGAAGGCCACAAAGAAGAGCAAGACGGCTCTAGACGTTCTCAACTCAGTATCTGACGTAATTCTTAGAGATAAGATTGGATGCACAATTGGCGCCAGAATGGGTCGTCCGGAGAAGGCTGAGGCCCGCAGAATGAAACCTCCCGTGCATGCACTCTTTCCGGTCGGACGCTCCGGTGGAACAGAACGGAGAATCGAAAAGGTTGCTGCTGACATCGAGTACGAGACCTCACAGACCTCCATGGTGGACAATGAGGATGGTGAGGCCTCACTGCAACGTCGCATTCTGCGCATCTGTCCTGAATGTAGGAGAGAAACGTATAGACTGAGATGTCAGAAGTGCGGTGCTCGCACCGAGCTGAAGGTTGACGTAGAGCTTGTGTCACGAATCTGTCCAAGGTGCAAGACTGAAACCTTTGAGTCAAGATGTCCTGAGTGTAAAGTGCACACTGATTTGTTACCTTGGTGTGGTCATGAAGAGTGTGGTCTCCCGTTCGACTTGAAGGCCGGGAAGTGTCCTCAGAACCATATTGGGCCCATACAATACACCAAAGGCATCTCATGGCATAAGAAGGAGACGTTTCTCCGTTCTCTGCTGGATCGAGTGATGCGGGAGATCGGTGAGATCGAGGGTCACGGTGTGAGGGGAGTCCTCGGTCTCACGAACGAGTACAAGATTCCGGAGTACTTGGGAAAGGGAATCCTGCGGGCAAAACATGATGTCTATTGCTATCGGGATGGAACTGCTCGATTTGATGCCACAGATGCCCCCCTCACACACTTCACCCCGAGAGAAATTGAGGTCCCTGTAAAGCGGCTCCGTGAACTTGGCTACTTGACTGATTATCAGGGAGAACCGCTCATTAATGAGTTTCAAATTGTCGAGCTAAAGGTCCAAGATGTTGTCATTCCTGAGAACTGTGCAGACTATCTCCTGAGAGTAGGGAGGTTTGTAGATGACTGTTTGAGAAAGATCTACGGCTTGGACTCATACTACAATTTCAAGACTCAAGATGACCTGATTGGGCAGCTCGTCATCGGTCTCGCACCTCATACCTCTGCGGGAATCATAGGAAGAATCATCGGTTTCACCAGTGCGAGTGTGTGCTACGCTCATCCGTATTGGCATGCTGCTAAGCGCAGGAACTGTGATGGCGATGAGGACGCACTGATTCTAGTCATGGATGCGCTCCTGAACTTCTCGAAGGACTATCTACCATCCGGGAGAGGTCGATTCATGGACGCCCCTCTTGTCCTCTCTGTCATTCTGAACCCCTCTGAGGTTGATGATGAGAGCCACAATCTTGAGGTCTGTCGAAGATACCCTGCCCAATTCTACGAGATGGTGACGGAAGCCCGTCATCCCAAAGACATGGAGAAACTGGTCGATATCGTTGCATCGAGACTCAACACACCAGCACAATACGAAGGTTTTGGTTTCACACACAACACATCAAGTATTGACAGTGGTCCCAAGAACTCACGATACAAGATTGTTCCCAAGATGGCTGAAAAGCTTGATGCACAATTGAAGCTGGCCCAGATGATTCAAGCGGTTGATGCCCATGATGTGGCTGAACGGGTACTGATGCGTCACTTCTTTAGAGATATCAGAGGTAATCTTCGTGCCTACTCAACACAGAAGTTTCGCTGTCTAAGCTGTAACAGATCATATAGAAGAATCCCACTCTCTGGTAGGTGTGATGTGTGCGGCAAGGAGAAGATCTCACTTACAGTACGCCAGAGCAATATCTCCAAGTATCTTGACACGACTGAGAAGATCATTCACGATCACGGGTTGGATGCTTTTCTTCAGGAGAGACTCCGGCTCATCAGGTTTGCAATGGGTTCCCTGTTCACCTCAGAACAGACGCTCCTGTCTGACTATTTTGACACCTAGCTCAGCGACTGCAAAGCAAGTGGGAGCAAATCTCTATCCTCAATCATTCCCATGAGATTACCACTGGCGGACAGAACCGGTGCTTGGTCGATGTCTTCTCGGCGAAGTGTCCTTATACATTCGGCCACTGTAGTAATCTCACTGAAGTTGATGATGTTCTTGGTCATCACCTGTTCGACTGGAACATTGGGAAGACGAAGTAGCTTCTTCGTCACTACAAGAAAGTCCTGTGATGTCCATCCCCATTCCACAGCACTATCAGTGCCACTGAAGGTCTTTGAAACATTGTCTTCTACAGTTACTTCAGAGAGTCTGATGAAGTCACTAACAGTGATCATTCCGGTGACACCACCGCTGTCATTGACCACAACCAGACCGTTCTTACCAGCCATCTCCATGATCATATATGTAAGTGGGAGTGGAGTCTGTTCCCAGACGGCAACTATCGTCCTAGTGACGTATTCTGCAATCTCCTTGGAACCAACCTTCTCATCGTTCTCAAGCGTAGCACCCAATATATCGGGGACCGAAACGAGACCTACGAGTTCGTCCTTTTCGACGACTGGCAATCTTCGGTACTTCTTCTCTATCATTATCTTCAGAGCTGTCTTCACGTCAGTTCTGGGAGTGACTGTTTCCGGGTCTCGCACCATCAGCATCGCGAGCTGATTCTCATCTGCTTTTCTAAGAAGGTCAGTCCTAGTCACGATACCTACGAGTGTCTTGCTCCCCTTCTTCACTACTGGGATACCATTGATCTGGCTCTCGGCCATGACTTGCAGGACATCCTCCCTAGTTCCCGGCACGGAAACGAAAGTCACGTCCGATTGCATGCAATCCTTTACCATCATTGTCTGGTTTACTCCGGTCGATAGAACACTCGCTTCGCTGTCTCGCGCATCAAACAGCGTTGACGGGATAGTGCGAAGCAACATTACGATGTTGTTACTTACCTTTTATGTCTATCTTTGAATCACTACCAAGGATTCTTCTTTAGACCTAACAGATATCCCATTGCGTTGCTAATCCAATGAATGAGCAGTGTGGTGATTGTCAGTATAACGACATAGACAGAGTCAGGTTGAAGTACTGGGTATGCAAAGATCAAGGCCATGATGATGAAACCCATCTGATCCATGACCGGTGACGGAGCACCGCTCTTCAGATGGACCCGCCTCTTGATGAATGAACCAATCAGATCTCCTGTCAATGCCCCGACTGACATTAGAAACGCGGCAGGTATCTGCATTGAGAGCACATAGCTCATTGATGGCGTGACTGTCACAAACTCTGCGAGGATTGGCTCCAGAATAGGGGCTGCGAAGTACTGTGCAATTCCGACTAGAGTGCCAAAGATGACTCCAACGAGGAATCCACGGACTGTCTTTCCATCACCAAGGACTCGGCTCCCATCACGAAAGATTGCCCCACCATCAATAGGCCGTCCGCCCCCACCAAGCACTGGCGCAGCATTCGCTATCCAGGCAGGCAGACCTAGCCATACTGCAAGTTCAAGGAGGGCGAGCTGTTCATACATACGGGTGGACTCCATTCTCTTGGACTTTCAATCTCATTTCACTGTTTCTTATCTGTTTGTGGCTCTGGTGAGAATCCACCATCGCAGAAGTAGAGTCTTCCTATTGACGGTTCCCCTTCTGGTGTCAACCTCCGAATGATACGCGCTCCCTCAGCCTCCCCAGTGTCCATCTTGATGGTGACATCTGACCAAAACGATAGAATGTTCTCTGCGACCGGCTCAAACTCTTCTGTTCCCTGCGGTCGTGATGTCACCTGATTGAGAAGAAGGACTGCAACATCTCTCTTCCGGGCCAATCCTTTCAACGTACCCACTTGTCTGTTTAGTTCCCTGTGGTTTGCGAAATTGGTCTTCTTGCTCTCATCCATGGCCAGTCGATAGTGTCTGGTAAGAGTGTCGATGACAATAATCTTGGTCCCCTCACGAACATAGAGGTCCAAGTCATCTACGAGCACCCCTTGCTCGCCGAAGTTCCGTGGAGTTATGATCTTGACACTATCTTCCATGTCTTCGTATGTTCCATTGGCAATCTGTTCCAATCTGTTAATCGGTGAGGATGCCTCGGTGTTGACATAGAAGGTCCCGAATCCCTGTCTGAACGCCTCTGCAGTAAACTGGAGTGCAAGAGTAGTCTTTCCAGATGCTGCCTGCCCGTAGACATGAGTGACGTATCCTGAATGGAGGCCTCCATTCATCACTCGATCGAGAATGCCAATTCCTGACGGAAGAATCAAATCACCACTCACTCTCGAAATGTCGACTCCAGAGGAGTGATAAGCATATCTAGAAGAGCGAAGTCGATGCATAAATGGCAGGTTGCAGTGGCGACTAACCATCCAAAACTGCTCTATCTCATTGTGGAACTTCTCAAGGAACTGGAAGTGAGTTTCGTCATATGCCCACCTGAGTGTCCCGAAGCAACCAATGCATCGATTGTGATGACCACAGCAGAAGAAGTCAACCAATCACCACTTGAGAACAAACTAATTCTCGATGTCGGCTTCAATCCAGATTTGATTGGGATTGAGCTGAGATCCAGACTGTCTGGGATAGAGACTCCTACGACCGCCTTCATTGGCATCGACCCCGGAATGTCCTATGGCATTGCACTGGTACTACAAGGCGTCCCCATCTTTCAAAGAGTACACAAATCACCACATGAAGCAGGAAAGCTCGTCTTGGCCCTCGCGGGCTACGTCCATACGCTCTTCCCGCAATGCAAGACAGTGGTCCGTATCGGTCGCGGCTCAAAGGTATTCATGGCACTACTTCTTCGGGAACTGGAAACTCACCAAGACACAATCCGAATCGAATTAGTCAACGAAGACCACACGACGCTCTCCGGTGGACACAATGCGGACACGGTATCTGCACTTATCATTGCTGGAAGGCTGGGGCATCCCGTCACAGACCATGACTTGGTAATCACGGACAAGAGCGGCAACATTCGTATCATTAAGAATCTGGTTTCACGGCTCACACAGGGGCAGAGAGAGATCACAACAGATGAGGCACGAGCTGTCATTGCAGGAGATATGAGCCTGACGTCCGTACTAGACATATCATGAATTGAAGAAGTCTTCAATGTAGTTACGAATCACATCTGAATCGTTGGGAACCAAGTGCGAGACCTCCCGTAACCATGATGGCATAAATCGTTTCAGATATCCCGTACCGAACCTCTGATCCAGCATGACAATCACTCCTCGATCATCCATCCTCCTAACTGGTCTTCCAGCTGCCTGTATCGCTCTAGTCATAGCTGGAAGGACATAGGCATAATCTCTCCCCTTCTTATTGAATCGGGTATCGTAATAGTTGATCAGAGCCTCTGTTCTCGGTGTTGGCCGGCCATAAGGTACTCCAACGACGACAACACTCTCCATGGAGGCCCCCGGAAAATCTCCGCCCTCAGAATTCCGTCCTCCTTGGACTCCAAGGAGAACTGCGCCTCCATTATCTCCCATCCTCTTGAACTCGGCAATCATTGTATCATTCTGTGCAGTCTTTGTTCGTGGTTCTTCAGCGAAGAGCCTTCCTCCCAACCTCTTACCAAGACCTGCTTGAATCAGGCCCTTTGCCACCGAATAGCTTGCGGCAAAGATTCCAGTATTGCCGGGCGTGGCCTCCGCCACAGCCACGCAATGTTCGACCATGTCTGCATAGGTCTCATCATTACGACTTCTCCACTTCGTGTCGAGCTTGTCAACAATGAGGACCAATCTGTTCTTTCTTGCAAAGGGGTTCTGAAACGAGGACTTGATGGCGTCGTCAGTGAATCCAAGCATCTCCGCATACGCGTCAAGTGGAGAGATAGTCCCCGAAACCGCCACGGAACTATGGACCAGTCTGAGAACTGGTCTTGTCACGGAGGTGGGATCCAGTGCCACTAGGTCCAGCGTCACTCTTCGTGAACCCCCATACGAACCTTTTGAGGCCAAAATGAAAACAACGTCCTCTCGCTCACTACTCTCCAGGCATCTGACTAAGAACTCGGCCACTCTATGTATTGATGACTTTGGGAACTTACCAGACTTGAGGAGACCCTTGCGAATCTTACTTCCCCTCTCCATCATATGTCCGAGCACTTGGTCCACTGATGCCAGTCCTGCAGACCTAATACTGGACTCCACAATCTCTCTTGGATTAACAACAATCTCCTCACCCTCTTTCAGTCCTGCGGAGGCATCCAAGAGACTTCGAGACAATGCCTTTACAAACTTCTTTGATGTGCTGTCAAAGTATGTATCTGCCTCTCTCATGGCCTGACCTATCGATCTGACTGTCAGGGAATCGCTGGCAGAGTCCAATGCGGTTGCGGGAACATTGTGTGCCTCATCCTGAACCAAGACCATTCTAGATGGAGGGACCTCCAATTCCGGAAGTGTCAAGTCGAGAATCCACGGATTGAAGACATACTGATATGACATTGCGAGGACATCAACGACCTTTGCGAGTTGTTTGGCCAGCTCGTACGGGCAGATCTTCCTTTTCTTTGCAATATCCACAATCTCGGGAGCTGTCAACACACGCTTCGGTAGGTCTTCAAGCAGATCTTCTGGAGGGCCTGCATCCCTGAGTGCTTCATAGTACTTGCACTTTCTTGTTGCTTTGAGCTGCCCACAGACCTCACCGATAGGTGCGATATAGTCGGCATTCTCGAGGACGAACGTGTTCAGACACATGTGTCGTCTTCCGCGCAGTGATATCCCTGATACATCCTGCTTCTTTCCAATCTCTGAGAGTTCCTCAATCACTCTGTCCAGCTGGCGGTGTGTTCGAGCACAATAGAGTATCTTTCCATGTTTCTGTTTGATCCAAGGAAGTATCCCACACAGGGTGACGCAAGTCTTTCCGAACCCATTTGGTGCCTCGCAGCATATATCCCTACCACTACCGACGGCCTCACCAATACTGGCCATCATATCCTCCTGACCAGGTCTCAAGTCCGGATACGGAAAGAAGTCGATGTAGGACAGTGATCTCTCTGTCATGTTGCGCCATCATCGATTTGAACTCCTTGCTTGATAACAGTGTTGCTAGGTGTCAAGACTCCACCATTGATTTATCAAAGCGTAATGCAATCCTTGTGTGGTGCGGTATGAAATACGACGACATCTCTGAGTTCTCTGCAGAAACGAGTGAAGGAACAATTCGAGTCCGAGCGATCCAGCTTGAAAACGGTCTCTTACTTCTTGTGTCAAACTCGGAGAAATACCGACTTGGCCTATCCGCAGTTGCCATTCCACCGGGTTCGGGTCGCACAGACTCTACATCTACAGGTCTCTTCACTACAGGCACCGATGCACACCTCGTGCGAACAGTGGCTGAACATGTATCATCGTGGACAAATCAGACATGCATGATAGTCATGGGTGTCAAGAACCTGACACGACAGATCACAGTGGAGATTACTACTCTCCTTCGGAATCATCTACTGACCTGAGATAGTCAATGGCCTCTTTCACCCATATGCCCGTTCCGTCAAGACCTCGAACTTGTTCCAGATACTCATCCCAGTCAACAGATGCCGCTATCTTCCACTTCTCATAGTTAGTCTTCAGATTTGCCATCGCCCTCTCATGAAGCCAACACAGAGCTCTATCGTCGGTGGTTCTACGACCACATATTCGACAACTCATCTATTCTCCTCCCGATCACTCTGCTTACGCGACCATGTCTTCACATCATCTGCTCGTCCCGGACACTGCGCCCAGTTGATACAGGTCTTCCACGAACGTCTTCCAGAGAATATCTTAATCATTCTGTGTCCACAATGGGGGCATGTCTCATTGAGAGGTGTGATGCTTCCCTTCTGTGGCAATGGGAATGTCAAATCGCACTTCCCCTCTCGGTAGTTCGAACATCCGATGAACCGTTTCCCAGTCTTTGGAGATCGGATGATGAACAACGTACCATCTTCACACTTTGGACAGGGTCCAATCTCCTCCTTGGCCTTCCAGTATCTGCGGAGCCCGCTTACCAATTGCTCTCCAATCTGTGTCTCCTTCTTCTTGAACTCGACAAGTATGTCGTTCAACCTTCTCTTGGCCTCTTCAAGAACATCCTCTCGTTTCACAGCTCCCTCCTGAATTAGTTTCATCTGCTTCTCGAGGTCTCGTGTGAAGTCTGAGGAGAGCACTTCTGGAACAAACTCACTCAGGGTTTCGTAGAGCGCATAACCCAGTGTTGAAATCTCGAATTTGTCATTCAATACATATCCCCTTGATTTGAGGGAATCCACAATTCTTGACCGTGTGGACTTTGTACCAAGATCTTCCTTTTCCAAGAGTCGGAGGATACTTGATGGATTGAATCTTGCAGGTGGCTTCGAAGCCTTCTCAATCGCATCGACAGAAGTCAGGACGACCGAATCCCCCTCTTTCATGTCCGGAAGTATCCTTTCCTCAATCCTTGCATAGGGCGAGTAGATAGTCATCCAGCCCGGCTCCGTGATTCGCACTCCTCTGACAAAGAGGTGATGTTCCCCACAAGTGAGGTTCCCTCGAATACTCTCTCTGCGTGCGGGACTTCCGAATGACGCCAAGAACCGCTTGACGATGAGGTCATAGACCTTCTTCTCAGTGGGCGTTAGTCTTCTCTCAGGCTTTTCTCCAGTCGGATGAATAGCTGGATGTGCTGGATCAGTCTTCTTTCCTTGGACCGGAACGAGTCTTCCCGTCTTCAGAATCTCCTTGGCGGTCTTTCCATAGGTCCTACTCTCTCCGAGCCCCCTGAGAATCGCTTTGAGATCTATGCTATCAGGAAGTTGTTCACTGCTTGTTCTCGGATATGAAATCAGCGCATCAAGGTACAGCTTCTGGGCTGCTGCAAGAGTCCGACTCGGTTTGTATCCAAAGTGTCGATACGACTCATACTGTAGGCTGCTCAGGCTGAAAGATGGATGTGGTGGCTGGGTCGTCGTCCTCTTATCAATACTCTTCACAAAGGCCGTCTGATTGTCCAAGTCCTGTCTTACTGCAATAGCACGTGCCCTAGTCTCAATCTTTTCCTTCTCATACTCGATATCAAGTTCAGTTCCTGACTTCACATGTGTTCCCGAGATTTGAATGGACCAGTAGGGTATAGGCACGAAGAGGTTGATATCACGGTCCCTCTCTATGACAAAGGAGAGTGTCGGGCCTTGGACCCTTCCTGTTGAAACAATCTTGAACCACCCCTCCGTGTTCTTGATTGAGAGCGTAAGTGCCCTTGTCAGATTAATTCCGTACAGCCAGTCAACCTCATGTCTAACAAGTCCCGCCTCAATCATCTGAAAGTTGAGCCACCCTCCATTATCATATGCACTGATTAGCTCACTGTTGGTCAGCGATGAGAACTTCATCCTTCTGGCGTCCGTCGTTTCTACTCTGCAAGCATACCTCAATGTCAGATATCCGATGAGACTTCCCTCAATGTCATAGTCGGTTGCTACAACAAACACATCGACATCCTTTGCAAGCCTCTTGATCAGGTTGATAATCGATTTGACATTGGTCGCCTTCTTGTCTACCTCGTACTTGGGCACCCATTGGGTCTCAAGACGAGGGTATGTCCATCCCTTCTCAGTCTGTTTCAGTTCATAGAGGTGTCCCAGTGCATACACCACGAGAAGATCATCATCGTTTCTATGGCACTCATAGTACCGATTCTTCCCCCTTTTCACCTCCTTGGGAGAGTGCTTCTCATCCAGAGCCTGGGCAATCTTCTTCGCAGCCGATGGTTTCTCTGCTATCACCATGACCTTGGCCAGTTTTCATCTCCTCACATAGCTACTCAGGCCGTTCAACCAAATAGCCGTTACGTCGGTGCTAGTACATAGTACATCTCTGCACGTCACGATAGTCTTAAAAGTGGATTCCAAATCGACACGGCTCGAGGTACAAAGATTGAGACTTCCATGGCCGCGAATCATTGTCAAACCAAGAGTCAGACTCTCAAGGCCCGGGTTTGGCATGCCATCCCGACCTCCAGACACAATCATCTTCGGGATTATGTTCTTCGTAGTACTCTTTGTCCTTGGCGGTAACATCTACACCTTGGTTCGCTCACCCCCTGCAATCGCAGGGTCCGGTAGCCAGCCAATTGTGGTCGCTCCCGGAATCGATCAACAGCTGGGGATGGAAGGAATAGTCGCCTCTGTGGTGATTCTTGTCGGAACCATCGGTCTAGGTCTCATCTACTACGGCTCGAAGTATGTGTTCCAGCCAGGCTATGCGACAAGACTCATGGTCCTTGGAATGATCATGTCAGGCGTTGCTTTCCTGATGTTCAGTTATCTCTGGACTCTCAAGACTGGCGGCTTCAGCTAGTCAGTCCAGTGACACACTCACAATCGCTCACATCATTGTATAGTCAATCGAAGTAGTCTGTAACAGGCTTCGTATCAGTTTCTCAGCAATTCTCAGCTTCGTCTTCTTTCTTTCAGAAGCATCATAGTGATTCTCATGTCCCGGCTTTGACCATCGACCGACCATCTCACCGAAGTCCATTCCTGCCAAGACAATCCTCTTGGGCGCATAGTGTGACGCGACATAACATGCCCTATCCCCATCGGTGAATCCCCCCCATAAGAACGCTCTTTTGGTCGGTTCCACCTGTGTGCTGCCCAAGACAGGTCCAAGATCTGGAACAACTCTCTCGATAACGGGTATGTTATCACCATGACCATGAACGATGGTCAGAGCACCATCGTCGACTCCTTTGATGATACTCTCATATGGGCCGTCGAGGTCAGTGACCAGAATGGCACATCCTATGTTCTCCTCCTGGAGGGCAGTGATTGCACCATCTGCGGCCATGAAGACCATCTTCGACACATCCAAGTCGTTCTCAAGTGTCTTGAGGTGATTGTGGAGAGAGGGGCCCGATCCACACACAACAACGGTTCTTCCTCGAATGATACGTTCCAATCTGGTGAGGAGCGGGCTCGGATTGATTTCCTCCAGAAGTTGTGTCAGAATTCGAGTGGATTCCCTATCTCTTGCTGGATCAAGCGACAACATCTCTACAATCATGTCGTAGAATGGCTTCCAGTCAGTCCATCTCATCTGCATCACTCTATAGGCAGTCTTGTTCCTCGTATTGCTTCTCCAATCCGAATTGCATCAATTGTCTCCTCGACATCATGTGTCCGGATTATGCTGGCTCCATTGTATACTGCTATTGTTGTCGCAGCCAGTGACCCAGCCAGTCTGTTCCTTGGATCCGGCCGCTCAAGCACCCTCCCTATGAAGGCTTTTCTAGACACACCAACGAGCAGTGGTCTTCCCAAGTATGTAAAGAGTCGCAGATTCCTTAGGATTGACAAGTCCAACTCAGCAGTCTTTCCAAATCCAATACCAGGATCAAGAATGATTCTGTTCGGTGGAATCCCCGCATCCGATGCAATGTCAAGACTCTTTCTCAGAGATGTGAGAATCATATCCACCCCTGGACAGTCAACTCCACAGTTGGCCATCAGAATTACAGGCACATCACTGTCGGCCACCACCTTGGCCATGTCCTTATCGCCCTGAAGTCCGGACACATCGTTGATCAGAGACGCCCCGAGGGCTATAGCCTCCCGTGCGATGTCTGCCGATGAGGTGTCCACGGAAATAGGAACGGTCTTGAACTCATCCCGAAAGGTACGAAGAAACTCAACAACTCTCCTCTTCTCTTCATCAGTGCTCACGTCGTCCCGGTTGTATGTATTCTTTGGAGATGTGGACGCACCACCGATATCTATCATATCAGCGCCATGCCTTAGCATCACTAGTATGGTGCTTCTGGCATCCTCCTCACTAGCTGCAATCGATGCCTTGTAGAACGACTCTGGTGACAGATTTATCACCCCCATGACTCTCACTGGGTGGTGTGGTCCCACACTGACATCAAGGACTTCCACAGTTGCAGAGTCGTCGTTCACTTCAAACAGCCTCATGTGTGAGACCTATGGAAGGAAATAAAATGTATCCGAATCCCCGCCGAACCAGCTGGTGCATCTGATGAGTGAGAACCTTAAGCGTACACAACTCTATGATTGGCACGTTTCCCATGGCGATGTAGTTCCATTTGCTGGCTGGGAGATGCCTGTCCGCTACTCGAGTATCCGTGAAGAACACATGGCCGTGCGTGACTCTGTCGGCATTTTTGACACTAGTCATATGTCCCGATTCTTCATCAGGGGGCCACAAGCCACAGAGTTTCTTCAGACAATCTCCACAAACAATGTACGCAAGCTAGGCATAAACTCTGGGCAATACTCGACCTGCCTCAATGAGAGGGGTGGGGTCAGAGATGATCTGATGCTCTACCGGATTGGAGAAAATGAGTTCATCTGGGTCACCAATGCTGCCAACGGACCAAAGATACTGAGTCACATGATTGAACACTCCAAGGAGTTCGACGTGAAGATTGAGGACCGTTCGAACGAAATCACCATGATTGCAGTTCAAGGCCCTCATGCCTTGGATACATTGAGCAAGGTGGCAGGAAGGGATTTCAGCGAGTACAAGAGATTCACATGCAACCGCGTGGACATTGCTGGGTTTGATTGTTACCTCTGCCGTACTGGATACACTGG